>Ga0209943_1000360_pt1 | contig 31307 bp, 22 predicted proteins | sample SalPonR1_B_D2_MG_FD_185698 | JGI IMG/M metagenome (GOLD analysis project Ga0209943, IMG submission 185698) | Salt pond soil microbial communities from South San Francisco under conditions of wetland restoration - Salt Pond MetaG R1_B_D2_MG... ... | reverse complement strand
GGCGGCCGCGGCCGGGGAGGAGGAGGACGGCTCCGGCAGCGACCGGGAGCCCTGCCCCGCCTGTGGCGGCGCGCGGTTGAACCCGGTGGCGCTGAACGTGCGCTTCCGCGGGCGCAGCATCGCGGAGTACGCCGCGTTGCCGGTGGAGCAGGCCGAGGACGGATTCCGCACCCTGGAGCTGGCCGGCCGCCACGCCGAACTCGCCCGGGACGTACTCGCGGAACTCTGCGCCCGGCTCGAGTTCCTGCAGAAGGTCGGACTCGGTTACCTCACCCTGGACCGGGCCGCGCCGACGCTGTCCGGCGGCGAGGCACAGCGCATCCGGCTCGCCTCCCAGCTCGGCTCCAACCTGCAGGGGGTGTGCTACATCCTGGACGAGCCCACCATCGGACTGCACGCCCGCGATAACCGCCGGCTGCTGGATACGCTGAAGGGGCTCGAGGCCCGGGGCAACACCGTCGTGGTCGTGGAGCACGACGAGGACACCATCCGCGCGGCCGAACACGTGGTGGATCTGGGGCCGGGTGCCGGCACCCACGGCGGCCGGGTCGTCGCGCAGGGATCGGTGGCGGCGATGATGCGCAGCAAGGATTCCCTGACCGGCCGTATGCTCGCTCACCCCCTCGCCCATCCGCTGTTGGAGCGGCGCCGGGAAGTGAATCCGCGGCGCCGCGACGTGGCCTCCATCCGCATCGCCGGCGCGGAGCTGAACAACCTGAAGGGCTTCACGGTGAACCTGCCGCTGCACGCGCTGGTCGCCGTCACCGGCGTGTCCGGCAGCGGCAAGTCCACGCTGGTGCGCGATATCCTGCACGACAACCTCCGCGCACTGCTGGCGGCCCGGCGCGCGCGCGGCAGGAAGGCGCCCGAACCGTCCGGCTGCGCCGAGCTCTCCGGCTGGGAAGCCGTCGACCGGGTACTGGAGGTGGACCAGACACCCATCGGTAAGACGCCGCGCTCCTGTCCCGCCACCTACATCGGTTTCTGGGACGAGATCCGCCAGTTGTTCGCGCGCACCCCCGAGGCGCGCATGCGCGGCTACGAGCCGTCCCGGTTTTCGTTCAACGTCAGGGGCGGACGCTGCGAGGAATGCGAGGGCCAGGGCGTGCGGCGCATCGAGATGAACTTCCTGCCGGACGTGCGCGTCGACTGCGAGGCGTGCGGCGGGCAACGCTTCTCCCGCGAGACGCTGGCCATCCGTTACCGGGACCGCAGCATCGGCGAGGTGCTGGCGATGAGCGTGGAGGAGGCGCGGGAATTCTTCCATGCCCATCCCCGCATCCATCACGCCCTCGACCTGCTGGTGCAGGTGGGTCTCGGCTACCTGACCCTCGGCCAGCCGAGCCCGACGCTGTCCGGCGGTGAGGCCCAGCGCATCAAACTCGTCACGGAACTGGCGAAGGCGGGCCCCGACCTGCCGAACAACGACGGCGGTCGGCGCCGCAGCCGCAACCACACGCTGTACGTGCTGGACGAGCCGACCGTCGGACTGCACATGGCGGACGTCGAGAAGCTGATCCGGGTGCTGCACCGCCTGGTCGAGGCGGGCAACAGCGTGGTGATCATCGAACACAACCTCGACATCATCGCGGAGGCGGACTGGGTGGTCGACCTGGGTCCGGAGGGCGGCGACGAGGGCGGCCGGGTGGCGGCCCGGGGCAAGCCGGAAGACCTGCTGCGCCGGCCCGGTTCGTCCCATACCGCGGCCGCCCTGGGGGAATTCCTGGGCGGCCGCGCCCACTGCTGAGCCGCCGGTGGCATTAATGACGAGTATGTGTATAATTTACCCGTCGACAGAAAGTAGACGGGAGAGAGACATGGCACAGACAGAAGCGGGCCGCGGCAACGCCGGCGGCAGCGATTACGCCATCGGCGCGGTATCACGGCTGACCGGGATATCGACGCATACGCTGCGCATCTGGGAACGGCGCTACGGCGCGGTGATCGCCGAGCGCACCGAGAGCGGCCGCCGGGTCTATTCGCGCCGGGACGTGGAGAAGCTGGGGCTGCTGAAGATCCTGGTGGACCGGGGCTTCTCCATCGGCCAGATCGCCAACCTCGATCTCGAGGAACTGCGCGCCCGCCGCGAGGAGGTGGTACGCCAGGCCAACGAACTGCAACTCGCCCGCGCCGACCAGCCGATCCGGGTAGCCGCGCTCGGCCGCTTCGCCCTGCAGGGTCTCGGGCGCAGCGGAGTGCTGCCGGAGCAGGTGGAGCTGGTCAGCCTGGAGAGCGATCCGCGGCGATTCCGCGCCGACATCAGAAGGCTGCGTCCCGACGTGCTGCTGATCGAGGTGCCGGTGGTGGACGAGCGCACGGCGGAGCGCATCGCCGACCTGCGCGACCTCTGCGGCGCGGGCCGCGTCATGGTGCTGTACAACTTCGGCCGCGGCGAGGACGTGAACCGGCTGGCCGCCGCCCAGTTCGAACTGTTCCGGGCCCCCACGACGGCGCTCACCCTGGTCGACGCTTTGCTGCGCGGGCCGGCGGCGACCAATACGGCCCCGCCGACGGCCCCGTCGGAGCAGCGGCGCGCGGCCGCCGATGCAGGGGCGGTGCCGGTACTCACCGAGCAGCTGCCGCCGCGACGTTTCGACGACAATCAGCTGGCCATGCTGGCCGGCGTCAAGACGGACGTCGACTGCGAATGTCCCCACCACCTGGCGGACCTGGTCCAGAGCCTGACGGCTTTCGAGGTGTACAGTGACCAGTGCGAGTCTCGCAACAGCGAGGATGCCGCGCTGCATGCCTATCTGCATGCGATGGCGGCACGGGCCCGCGCCCTTATGGAAGAGTCGCTGGCCACGCTGGCGCGGGTCGAGAAACTCGAGTACTGAGTGCCGGTGACCAGGGCCGCCGGCATCCTGACCGCCGCACTGCTGCTGGTCGCAGCCGCAGCGCCGGCGGCCGCCGCGCCGGGTTTCGGCGTGCGCATCTCGCCGGTGGCCAACCTCGTCTATCACCTGGACTGCCTGAGCGGTTATCGCCGCTGCACCCGTGAAGCATTCGACGAACTCTGGCAGCGCCTCGACTGGAGCGCCGGGGACGAACGCCGGCTCGCCGCCTGGCGCCGGCTGCAGGAGCGCTACCGGCTGTACGCGGACTTCACGACGCCGGCGCCGGACACGCCCTACCCCTACACCTTCCCCTATCTCCAGGCCCGCGGCGTCGATGTCGGCCAGAAACTCCGCCTCGCCAGCCTGCAGGCCGACGACCTGGCCGACTACGGCGAGCGGCTGCGCCTGCTCGTCCAGCCCCGCGACGCCCGCGAGGCCGTGGCCATCGCGGAACATTTCCGGCCCCGTTTCGAAGCCTGGTGGCGGGACGGCGCCGGCGGCGATCTCGAGCGCCTCGCCGCCGGCTACCAGGGCGCCGCGGCGCGTGCCGATCTGGCCGACCTGCTCGCCCGCGTCGGCGCCGTGTTCGATCTACAGCTCGACGAAGTGGCCGACCTGGAGGTTCACCTGGTGGCACTGCCCGAAGGCGCGAGAGCCTCGCGGGCCACGCTGATCGAGAACCAGGCCATCGTGGAGAGCCGGCGCGGCGAGGCGCCGGCCGACCGCCTCGGGGTGATCGTCCACGAGTTCGTCCACTACCTTTACGCGCTGAGCCCCCGCGCACGGCACGAAGCCCTGCTCGCCGCCTTCCTCGCGAGCGAGCGTCCGTGGAGTCTGCGGGCCTACAATCTCATCAACGAGGCCGTCGCCAGCGCCATCGGCAACGGTATCCTGGAACGGCGGCTGCAGTCCGACAGCGAGTACCGACGCTACCGGGCGCTGCCGGATTCCTTCTACGCCGACTACTACGTGGACACCCTGGCCAAGGCCCTGGTGCCGGTGCTCGACCGCCATCTCGGGGACGGCCGGCCGCTCGACGCGGGCTTCGCGCAGGACTACCTCGACACCGCCGCGACGGCGCTGGGCGGCCGGCTGGACGATCTGGCGCTGCAGTTGGTCTCCTCGGCGGTGGTCGCCACCCATGGCGACCTGGCCGAACTGGCCAGGCTGCCGGCCGCGGCGCTGACCACCTTTTCGCTGTTCACCCACGTCACCCGGGAACCGGGGCTGCCGGCGACGGCGCTCAGCCGCTACCCGGAACTTTCCGGGATCGTGCTGGTGCGAAGCGCCGATCTGGCCCGGCTGACCGGCTTCGCCGAGGAGCCTCTGCTGGAGCTGATGGCGGGACTGTCCGAGCGGGTAGGCGCGTTCGTCTACGGCCAGCCGCGCAGCCCGCGGGCCACCGTGTACTACGTCTGCGGAGCGGACGAGACGGCCGTGGCGCAGGCCCTCGAGCACCTGCTCTCACGCAGCGCCAGCTTCACCGGCCTGAGCCTGCCGCCGGGGACGGCGGCGCGCTATTCGGGCTCGTCCGAGAGTATCTCGAAGCGGATGCCGATGCCCCGCAGCCTGGCCAGCAGCGCGTCGCCCATCGCCTCCGCCGGGGTCAGCACGCCGTAGCGCTCGGGCAGCGTATCCGCGTCCAGCGAGAGGCAGAGCGCCGCCTCGGCCAGCATGCGCGAGGTCTCGGCGTAGCCCGGCTCGCCGCCGGAGACCTCGCCGACCAGACGCCGGCCGTCGCCGCGGGCGGCGAAGGTGACGCGGAAAGAGCCGCTGGCGCGGGTCTCCTCGTCCGGGCCGGAGCCCGGCGGTTTCAGCCCGCCCAGCCAGCGGCGCACCGGGCCGATCTGGGCCAGGCCGGTGACCGCGGCGATGCCCGAGGACAGCGCCACCAGCTTCGGCAGTGACCCCGCGCGGATGTAGTGCGCATAGGTGAACTCGCGCCCGTAGGCCGGCAGCGACGCCGCCGAGCGGATGATGATCTGGCGGTCGATGGTCGGAAAGGGCATCACCCAGCCATTCACCAGTTCCTCGTAATGGGCGCCGCGCCGCTCCACGCTCACCCGGCGCTCACCGCTCACGCCCTGTTCCATGCGTGCCGCCACGCGTCGGGTTTCGCCCAGGTTGCCGAGCGCCTCCAGTGCGGAATTCCAGGTGCCACCCGAGATGCCGCCCCTGGCCGAGACGAAGCCCTCCAGCTTCACACTGGCCTCCTGCGGCAGTTCGTTCACGATCATCCAGGCACCGAGGTCGTGGGGAATGCTGTCGAAGCCGCAGCAGTTGACCACCCGCACGCGCTGTTCCCGTGCGCTGGCGCCGCAGTGGTCGATCACGCGGTCGACGAACGCCGGCTCGCCGGTGAGGTCCGCATAGCCGGTGCCCGCCTCGACACAGGCCATCACCACCGCCTCGCCGTAGCGGATATAGGGTCCGACGGTGGTGGCGAGCACGCGGGTTCGCCGCGCCATCTGCAGGAGCGTGTCGTAATCGCCCACGTCCGCGCGGATCACGCCCGGACCGCCGCCCAGCTCCTTCGCCAGCGCCTCCAGCTTTTCGCCGTCACGGCCAGCGACCGCCCAGCGGAAGTCCTCGCCGGACTTCTGCGCCAGATACTCCGCGGTCAGGCGGCCGGTATAGCCCGTCGCCCCGAACAGGACCAGGTCGTATTCCCGAGTGTCAGCCATGAAAATCCTCCAGCCGCACGCCGTCGCCCACGCCGATCTCGCCGCCGGTCAGCACCCGGGTGGTTACGCCGCCGCGCCACTCCGGCGCAAGTGCCCGGCACAGCCCCTCCTCCGCCTCGTCCATGCGCGAGCAGGGGTCCAGCTCGCCGGTGATCTCCAGCACCAGGGCGCCGATCACCAGCCGACGCCCGGCGGTGTCTGCAAGAGGGATGCCGTCGACCAGGAGATTGGCGCGGCGGGTGGTCCACGGCAGCTCCCGGCGGAGTTCGGCGCACGCCGCCTGCCAGCCGGGCGCCGTCAGCACCGTCACCTGGCGCCGGCCCGGCCGGCCGCGGAAATCGCCGGCGACGCCGGAGCCGGGCTCGACCCGCACGCGCTCGAGCTCTGCCATGGGAGCGCGCTTGCGTTCCCGCCGTGCGATGCCGATGAGCCTGCCCTCCATCATCGGGAGATGGTAGCAGGTAGGAGGGGCTTTAGCCCCGATCTGCGGGCTCACCTCGGCCTCGAGAGGAATCGGGCCTGAAGGCCCTCCCGCATGGGGGTCGTCAGAACCAGAACGAGACGAACAGCTGCACCACGTCGGCGTCGAAGCCGTACAGCGGCTCCTCGCCCGGCGCGGCGCCGGTCACGCGCAGGTCGCGGAAATTCTCGTAGTCGAACCGGATGCGGTCCCAGAACAGGTTCAGGGAGCCCTTCTCGATAACGCTCCAGCCGTCGCTCACGAACTCCCAGCTGGCCCCGGCGCGGATGGTCGTGCTCTGGAAGGTGCTGAGTTCCTTGTCTCGCCCCATGAAGTTCTGCGCGTTCGAGCGGGGGAACAGGTCGGCGTAGAAGTCCGCCTGGTCCTGGGTGTAGTGACGGTAACGGGTGCTGAACGTGATGCCGTACTTCCACGGATGCACGTAACCGATCTCCCCCGTATGCGACTCGATGCCCCAGGTGTCGGAGAAGTAGCGGTAGCTGCCGTGCAGCGCCGCCCGCCAGGGCAGGCGGTAGCGCGCGGTGATGGCGCCGGCCCCGCTGGTGCGCGTGTTCGGATAGACCTCGGGCTCGAACTGGTAGCCGGCGGGCTGGTCCGCAGCCAGGAAGCGCACCGAACGGTAGGGGTTGTTCAGGAAGCCCTCGTCGGTGATGGCATCGAAGGCGAAACTCATGATCAGGCTGCGGGTGACGATCTGCGTGACCGCGAGGCTGTACTGCTGGCGGTCGACATCCCGCCTGAACTCCGGGTCGTTGGACTTGCCCACCTCGTCCCAGCCGACGGCGTAGCCGAGCGTCACCGTGGTCATCTGGCCGAACAGATCCTGGCTCACGCTGAAATTCAGGCTGTTGGCCGCGTAGTCGCTCTCGTCGCTGCGGGTGTAGCCCACGTTCATGAGCGTGTTGCCGTACAGGTAGGTCACGCCCAGGGAGCCCTGCTTGCGCTCCTCGGTGTACGGGCTCGCCGTGGTCACCACGTCGATGGAGGCGCTGGAGACCATGTCCAGGTAGTAGTTGGCCGACAGCGAGAAGTTCTTGCCGACCTGCTTGCGCAGCAGCACCGAGGGGCCGTCGATGGTAACGCCGCCGCCCTCGTAGCGATGGTAGAGCACGTCCGCCCGATCCTCCGGCAGCACGGTGGCGCACAGCGCCCCCGGCAGGAGGGTCAGCAGCAGGAGCAGTATCGCGAAGTCGAAGTGGCGGGACGGCATCGGCCGATACTCAGTTACAGCCGCAGCCGCCGCCGGCGCCGCCCGTGCCGCCGCGGGCGCCTTCCCGGGCATCCCAGACGTGCAACTCGTAGGCCGTGGCTACCGGGTGCATGTCCAGCGCCATGATGGGGTCTGCCAAGTGGTCCCGCTCGTAGGGCTTCACCCACGGCTCTACATTCGAGCAGCCCGCGGTCGCCATCAGTACCGCGCAGGCGGCCGCCGTGCGTATCAGTGTCTTTGTCATGGTCCTCACCTCGCTGCGGACGTCAGAAGAAGATCGTGAAACCGATATGCCCTTCGATGTTGTGGGCCGTCTTCTCCTCGCCCAGGATGTCGATATCGAACAGGTGGTCCCGGACGTCCGCGTGCAGAGCGATCATGTCGTTCAGCAGCAGCCGGTAACCGAAACCGAAATTCACCGTGAAACGGTCGTCGCCCGCAAACTGCGTGCTGCCGATCCCGGCGATGAGATACAAAGCCTGGGAGAACGCCAGGTTGCGGCCGACGAACGCCTCGCCCGGAAGCACGTTGTACCCCAGCGAGGCGTTGTAGTATGTGAACTCGCGCTCATCGTCGGTCAGAATCTCCGCCGCGCCGCTCAGCCGCTCGAAGCTGGTTTCCTCGGTATCCGTGCGGCCCCAGGCACCCTCGACGAACAGACCCTCGGTGATGTGATAGGCCAGACGTACGCCGTAGACCGGGTTCACGCCGAAGTCCTCGACGCTCATGAGCCCCGTATAGGCGCCGATCTCGAAGTTCTCGCTGTCGATCTTCGGCGGCTCCACGTCCCGGCGCTCCACCTCCGGCTCGATCGCCTGCTCGGGCACCTCGGCCACGGCATCGTCCGGCTCGTCGCCGCCCACGAACGGCAGACTGCCGCAACCGGTCAGGACGAAGGCGAGCCCCGTCAGAAAAAGAACGCGAATCCGAGCTTCCATTCTTCGATTTCCTCATTCTCGTCGCGGCTGGTGAATACGACATAACTCTTGTATTCGGCGCGAAAAATAAAACGTCTCGTCACCCAGGCCCGTATGCCGGCGCCCACGTGGGCCGTCTGGTCGGTGCGATCGATCGGCTGCACCAGGGTGGCCACCGGCTCGATGTGCAGCACTCCCGTGCCGAGTGTGAAAAACGGGGAGACCCGCCAGTGGGGCCAGGTCTGGTGCACGACGCTCACGTTGGCCATCCAGCCGTCGGAGAAATTGCCGAGCAACTGGGTGCCCCACAGCTCCACGGACAGGTTCGGGGTGAACGAATAGCCCAGGTAGCCGCTGATGACGTTGGCGCCGCCGAAGTCGCCGGTCAGCCCGCCGGATTCCCAGCGGCGCACGAGGTATTCCTCCCGGCCGGTCGTCTCGAACTCCGCGGGCGAACCTGCCTCGTCCAGCGTCATCAGCATCTCGCGCTCGTGCACCCAGCCCTCGCGGCCGCGCGCATCGCGCACCTTGAACCACTCGGTACGCCGCTTCAGGAGCTCCACCTCCTCGCCCCGCTCGACGACGTTGAACACCGGGTAGCCGCGGCCCGGACCCGTGTGCATCTCCAGATACGGCTCGGCCACCGCGGCCCGGCGATAACGCTCCTCGGCCTGCGCGCCCGCGGTGAGCGCGCAGCACAGGAGCAGGGAGAACAGTATCGCCAGGGCTCTCATGGCATCAGTCTTCGGGCGCGTCGAAGGGGTTGTTGTAGTACTGGCCGCCGATGTCCAGCCACTCCGACAGCAGCTTCAGCTCGGCGGGCGTGAGCCAGCCCGCGTGGCTGCCACCGGCGGCGAAGCGGTCGAAGAAGCGCCCGGAGGCGTTGGCGCCGGCCGTGCTCATGCTGGACGGCACGGTCACCGTCTCGAAGATGGGATCGCCGGTATCCGGATCGATGCCCACTTCCACCAGCCGGTCCACCAGGGCGCCCATGTCGAGTACCTGCTCGTTGTCGTTGACCAGCAGCTCCCGGTAGGCGTTGAAGTGGTCCGCCTCGTCCGGGGAGGCGCCGTCGGTCAGCTCGAGCTGGCCGTCCGGCACCTTCAGCTGGCCCATGGCATCGGTGCGCGTGTGGCAGGTGATGCAGGTGTTGTCCGCCTCCGGGATGCCGTCCTCGTCGGCGTCCACGATGCGCGGCTTCGACCACAGCGGATGGATATGGGCCTCGTAGTTGATCACCGCCCGACAGGTGGCACTCCAGTCGCCGACGCAGTCCGGGGTGGTCGGCGCCAGGGTCTCGAGGCCGGACTCTCCGGCCACCGCCGTGGGGCCGTAGCGCCAGGCGAAGGGCTCGTCCTTCGCGCGGCCGGCCGCGGCCTCATCCGTCCACACGTCCTCGTAGACGATGTCCAGCGTAGGCTCGATGCCGGCGCAGTCGGTGTTGCAGGAGGTGCGCGCCCGCACCTCGGCCATGGTCTCGCCCACGTCGGCGAACAGCGCCGGGTCGGTGTTGGGGAACGGCTGGCCGGTCACCTCGGCGCCCTCGTTCAGCACGGGATAGGCGTCCGCCCGCCCGTGGGACTCGCCGCTGCCCGGGTTGTGGCAGCCGGCGCATTCCATCAGCTGGCCGGGCCTGAGCTGCAGCCAGTTGTTGTGCCTGGGGCCGATGCGCCGGCCCTCGCCGTCCAGCACGCTGACGCCCAGCGCCACGTTCGCCGGCACCTTCATCATCACCGAGCCGTCCGGCTCCACCTCCGCGTAGCCGACGATCTCGCGCATGCCCTGAGCCGCCGAGACGCCGAAGGCGCTGTTGTCGAAGTCACGCACTTCCTCGTCGGGAATGGAGACGGCCTTCACTACACGCAGGAAGCGCGCCGGACGCTCGTCCGCGGTGGTCTGGGCCGGGTTGGCGAGCACGTCGATGCCCGCACCGGAGACGTCCTGGCCCGCGATGTCGTAGACGCTGCGCACGTGGATCACGGCCGCACCCTCGGCGGCGATGTCCGGATCGAGCGTGAAGGGCTCCGAGTCGTCGAAGACGACGGGCGGCGTGCCGGTATCGGGCTCGGCCGCCACGATGTCGGTGTACATGAAGCCCTCTTCCGGCGCCACCACCGGCTGCTGGGTCTCGTCGGTGCGGTCGTAGATCCAGATGCCGTACAGCGGTGGTGCCTCCGCCAGCGCCGGGTCCGCCAGGTTGTCGTCGGTGCAGGGCAGGATCCTGAGATCGGCCGGGTCCTGCAGGCGACACTGGCTCCAGCTCACCAGCAGGCGCTCGGTGCCGTCGCGCAGCGGGAACACGGAGTTGTAGCGGCCGCCCGGCGAAGGCGCGTCGTCGTCGATCAGCACCTCGTTGATGGTGGCGGTGGTCTGCGCCGGGCCGGACAGCACGCCGATGTTGTCCCGGTTCGGCTGGGTGTTCTCGATGTAGTTGGCGACGTCGATCTCGATGATATCGCCGCCGCCTCCGGCGCCGTCGAAAGGCCGCAGCAGGGCCATGACGTTGCCGTTCGGCAGTTCGCGGGGGCGCAGGAACTGCACGGTCTCGCCGCCGCTGCCGGTGTCATGACTGTTGGCACCGTAGAGCAATTCGAGTGCGGCTCCGTCCGGGTTCACCCGGTACAGGTGGATGCCGTCGTTGCCCGGGGCATTGTCCCAGCGGCTGAAGACAATCTGACCATTGGAGAGTACCGCCGGGTCGAGATCGTGGCTCTGGTTGAAGCTCACCTGCCGGATATCGGTGCCGTCGGCGTTCATGACGTGCAGCACCAGCGCCGCCACATTGCGGTCCTCGTCCAGGGCCGAGAACTGGGGCTTGCCCTCGTCCAGCAGGACGGCGCCGGACTGGCGCTGCCGGGTGGAGGAGAAGATGATGCGGCCGTCCGGCAGGTAGGCCGGCGCGAGGTCGTGGCCCGATTCCGCGACGATGTCGGAGTCGATGACCCGCCGCAGGGTATCGCCGGGAATATCGTACTCCCAGATATTCCAGCTCGGCTGATCCTCTTCGTCGGCGCCCTCGATGAACTGGGCGCGCATCGCGAACAGCACTCTCGTGCCGTCGGTCGACACCTCGAGATCACGGACGTCGCCGAGCCCCTCGGTGATATCGCCGGTGACGTTGACGTCCGCAGTGCTGGGCGATGCCCGGTCGCGGACGTAGAGATCGGCACCGATATCGAAGGTGACCGGCTCGCGAACGTCGAAGTCGGTCGGATCGCCGTTGTCGTCCACCGGGAGCGGACGCTTCACATAGGCGATGGGAAAATCGAGCACCACCGGGTCCGGGTCCTGGCCGCTGCCGAAACCGATGCGGCCCTCGCCGCTGCCGCCGCCGCCGCAAGCCGCGACGGCCAGCGCCGCGCAGGTAAGCGCTGCGAGGCGTGCCGCTGTCGCCACCCTGGGGCTAATCGTCTGCATCGTGCTGTTCATTGGACATCCTCTTTCCTGCAGCTCTTACGCGACGCACCCCTGTGATCTCTGCAGTATCGCCGCAGGCGCCCGGCATCTCCGGCCCTCGAGCCGTGCCGAGGCGTGCTCGCGACCGGCGATGACCAATGGTGGACAGGCGCCCCACCGCATTCTGTTAACAACATCACAAATCCATGGAGATTCGTTTCGCGCGCGTGCTGGTAGCTATCGAGCCGCGGAGTATAGGGACGGCTCCGGGCCCCGCGTAATGTGGAATTTCGGCGACAGCGCGAAGCCGCAGGGCCGGGCCGGATACCCGCACTGCGCCGGCACCGTGCCCTGTCACCCGGACGCCCGTTGTCTGCGTTCGGCGACAAGTGGAATCGTTATACGAATCAGACGGTTGTGCCGCGGCGGTCGACACCGTGTCGATTTCCGCCGACAAGCGGTTGACATATCGTCGCTCGCCGCCGACACACCTCTGGAACGCAACTTTCTGATCTCAATCGGAAATACGCATTCCCGCGATGCAGGTAGAGATCTGGCACGGCGTTTGCAAACTTCTCCCCGCGACAGCAGCCGGCCGCGGGGGGAAGCACGCGTGGCGGGAGTCCCGGCACAGAGAGATCGGGACTTGTGAAGGGAGTCACGGTGGCCCTGTCGGCAATCTGCGAGCATCGGAGGCTTTGAATAGCGCGACGCGCACGCAGGGCTTCTGAAAAGGGCAAACCCGTCGAAAGGCGGGGACGCAAAGCCAGCGGTCTACGGACCTTGTCCAGGACGGCGGAGCTGCCAGGAGCGACAGCTGACGATCAGCACGGATGTGTCCCGCAGGACACCCCCGCTCCCGACGGTCTCCGCCCTCTGGCAGGAAGGGAAGACGGAAACGTATGAGCAGGATCGTCATGAACTCACCGAATCACCTCGCGCATGCGCGCATGCGCCGTGTTCTCCTCGCCGCCGCCTGCCTGGCGCTCGGCCTGGCTGCCACCGCCGAGGCCGGCCCGCGGGAGCAGGCGAAACGGCTCCACGACCGGTTGGCCGGCGTGCCGCCCACCGAACCGGTGCTGGCAGACATGGAAGCCGACATCCTCGCCGGCAATGCGCTGGCCGCGGCGGAGACGGCCATGGAGAACAGCGCGTTCTACAACGTCACCCTGAAGAACTTCGTGACGCCGTGGACGAACCGGGAGCAGACGGTATTCGCGCCGCTGAACGACTACACGGCCACGGTGATCGGGATGGTCCGCGACGACGTCCCCTTCAATACGGTGCTCTCCGCCGACATCCTCTACGTCGGTGACAGCGGCCTCGGTCTGCCGGGCTACTCCATGTCCGACAACGCTCATTACGAAGCCATGGAAGAGCAGGGCATCGACCTCAGCAGCGCCCTGGTGCAGACCAGCCAGTCGACGGTGACCGACCTGCCGGCCGCCGCGACCGCCGGCGTGGTCACCACCCGGGCCGCCGCGGAAGCATTCTTCATCGCCGGCACCAACCGGGCGATGTTCCGCTTCACGCTGATGAACCACATGTGCAACGACCTGGAGCAGGTGAAGGACGGCTCGCGCTCGCCGGACCGCATCCGCCAGGATGTCTCGCGCAGCCCCGGCGGCGACAGCCGCGTGTTCCTGAACAACTGCGTCGAGTGCCACGCGGGCATGGACCCGCTGGCCCAGGCCTACGCCTACTACAACTTCAACCCGGACACCGGCCGCATCGAGTACACGGAAGGCCAGGTGCAGCCGAAGTACTTCAACAATGACGCGAACTTCCCCTTCGGTTTCCGCACGCCGGACGATCGCTGGGACAACTACTGGCGGGAGGGGCGCAATGCCAATCTCGGCTGGGATTCGTCCCTGCCGGGCGGCGGCAACGGTGCCAAGTCGCTGGGTGAGGAGTTCGGCGCCAGCGAGGTCTTCGCCGAGTGCCAGGTGAAGAAGGTGTTCGAGGCCGTGTGCTTCCGCGAACCCCAGGACGCCGCCGATCGTGCGGCGGTCGACAGGATCACCGGTGCGTTCCGCGCCGACCAGTACCGAATGAAGACGGTGTTCGCCGAAACCGCCGTCCATTGCATGGGCGACTGAGGAGGTCGGCAATCATGGAAAGGAATACGATGATCTCTATGCCCGCACATACGCGACTCCTGGTCGCTCTGGCCGCCGCGGCCGCGCTCGCCGGGTGCTCCAGCGGCGCCGACGTCGAGGAGAATCCGGTCACGAGCGTCACGCCGTCGCCGGACTACACCGGCCCCGCGCCGGCCACCGCCGACGTGCAGTCGTTCAAGATCGAGGTATGGGACAACGTGCGCACCGACAACCGCTGCGGCGCCTGTCACGGCACCGGCGGCCAGGCGCCCACCTTCGCGCGCACCGACGACGTGAACCTGGCCTACGAGGAGGCCAACACCATCGTCGACCTCACCTCGCCGGAAGACTCCCGCATGGTCACGAAGGTGGCCGGCGGCCACAACTGCTGGGAGTCCAGCGATGCGGTGTGCGGCGAGATCCTGGCGACGTGGGTCACGAACTGGGCCGGTGACACCGTCGGCGGCGGCAAGAACATCGAACTGGAAGCCCCGGTGGACAAGCAGCCCGGCGCCAGCAAGAGCTTCCCGGACGACGGCGGCGCGCTGTTCGGCCAGACCGTGCATCCGGTGCTCATGGAGTACTGCGCGGGCTGTCACACCAGTTCTGCGCCCACGTCCCAGTCGCCGTTCTTCGCGGAGGCCGACGTGGCGGCCGCCTACGATGACGCCAAGTCGAAGATCAACCTGGACGACCCGGCCGCATCCCGCTTCGTCGTGCGTCTGGCCAGCGAATTCCACAACTGCTGGAGCGATTGCAACTCGAACGCCGCGCAAATGCAGGAGGCCGTCGAAGCGTTCGCCAACCAGATCGCGCCTACGGAGGTGAATCCCTCGCTGGTGCTGAGCCGCGCACTAGCGCTCACCGACGGCATCGTCGCCTCCGGCGGCAACCGCTTCGAGCGCAACGTGATCGCGCTGTGGGAGTTCAAGACCGGCCAGGGCAACACGGCCTTCGACACCAGCGGCGTCGAGCCGGCGCTGAACCTGACCATCAGCGGTGATTACAACTGGGTCGGCGGCTGGGGCATCGCCCTGCGCGAAGGCAAGGCCCAGGGCACCACCACGGCCAGCCGCAAGCTGCACGACCTGATCAAGGGCACCGGCGAGTACGCCGTCGAGGCCTGGGTGGTGCCCGCCAACGTGGTGCAGGAGGAGTCGCGGATCGTCAGCTACTCGGCCGGCACCACCGCGCGCAACTTCACCCTGGGTCAGACGCTCTATAGCTATGACTTCTTCAACCGCTCGGACGCCACCGACGGTAACGGCGACCCGGTGCTGACCACCTCCGCCGCGGACGAGGACCTGCAGGCCACCCTGCAGCACGTCGTCGCGAATTTCGACCCGGTCGAGGGCCGCAGCATCTACGTGAACGGCGTCCACACCGACGACATGGACCCGCTCGGCACCGGCGGCAGCATCGCCGACTGGGACGACACCTTCGCCTTCGTCCTCGGCAACGAGGTCTCCGGCGACCGTCAGTTCGCAGGGACGTTCCGCATGGTGGCCATCCATAACCGGACCCTGACGCCGGAGCAGATCGTGCAGAACTTCGACGTCGGCGTCGGCGAGAAGTTCTTCCTGCTGTTCGGCGTGAGCCACCTGATCGACGTGCCGGAAGCCTACGTGGTGTTCGAAGTGGCGCAGTTCGACAGCTTCTCCTACCTGTTCACGAGGCCCCATTTCATCAGCCTGGACGACACGGCCAGCTGGAGCGGCATCGACCTGGAAGGCATGCGCATCGGGCTGAACGGCGGGGAGCCCCGCGCGGGACAGGCCTACAAGACCGTCGCGACGACGCTCTCGAGTGATGCGGCCACCGCGGACCTCGGCCAGCCGCTGGCGGACGTGGGCACGATTATCGAGCTGCAGAAGGGCGCCGAGTCGGACGAGTTCTTCCTCACCTTCGAGGTACTCGGCTCGAACACCAACGTGCGCACCGAGCCGACGCCGCTCACACCCGCGCCGACGGATCTCGAGCCGTCGCCGGACGTGGGCGTGCGGATATTCGACGAGCTGAATGCATCCATGTCGCGGATCACCGGCGTGCCCATGACCCATCCGGAGGTGGCCCAGACCTTCGAGACGGTGAAGCAGCAGCTGCCCACGGTGGAGAGCTTCGGCGCCTTCTCTTCCTCCCAGCAGGTGGGTGTCTCCCAGCTCGCCATCGAATATTGCAACGCGCTGGTGGAGGATGCGGGCCTGCGCTCGCAGGTGTTCCCGGGCTTCGACTTCGCTGCCGGGGTGACGACGGCCTACGGCACGCCGGCCGCACGCGACCAGCTGCTGGATCCCCTGATCACACGGATCAACAACACCGGCATCGTCAGCCAGCCGCACCCGGACGACGTGAAGTTCGAGCTGAACAGCCTGATCGATCGGCTGACCGTGTGCGGCGCAGGCTGCGAGCAAGGCCGCACGGCGACGGTCGCCAAGGCGACCTGTGCGGCGCTCATCGGCAGCGCCACGCTCACGGTCCAGTGATCGGCCAGTCATCGAGAACGATTCAATCGAGGCAATGACCATGTCCAACAAGTTCGCCACCACCAATCCCGACGCGCCGCTCTGCCACCCCGAGCACCCGCGGCCGATCACCCGGCGCCAGCTGCTCTCCCAGGGTTTCGTCGCCGGCACGGGCAGCCTGATGGGCGCGGGCGCGATGAGCCTGTTCGCCAACCCGCGGGCGGCCTACGCGGCGCTGAGCCCGGACCTGCAGGCGCTGACCGCATCCTGCGGCATCGCGGTGCAGGGCGCGGGGAAGATCCCGTTCATCGGCTTCGACCTGGCCGGCGGCGCCAGCATGGCCGGCTCGAACGTGCTGGTCGGCAAGGAAGGCGGCCAGATGGACTTCCTGTCCACCGAGGGCTACGCCAAGCTCGGCCTGCCCGGCGACATGATTCCGCCGGTGACGAATCCGCAGACCGGCGCCAGCGACTTCATCAACACCGACCTGGGTCTCGCCTTCCACTCGGACAGCGCGTTCCTGCGCGGCATGATGATGCACCTGTCGCCGGCGACCATGGCCAACATCAACGGCTGCGTGATTCCGGCGCGCTCCGAGAACGACACCGGCAACAACCCGCACAACCCGATGTACGGCATCGCGCAGGCCGGTTCCGACGGCGAGCTGCTGACCCTCATCGGCTCCCGGTCGTCGGATTCCGGCGGCAACTCCATGGCGCCGGCCATGCTCATGGACCAGTCCATCCGCCCCACCAAGGTGGACCGGGCGAGCGACGTCACGGGCCTGGTGGACACCGGCAAGCTGGTGGGCCTGCTGGCCCAGGAGGACGCCGTCGCGGTCATGGAGTCCATTCAGCGCATCAGCGACATGAAGCTCGGCCGCGTGGACACGAACCTAGAGATCACCGCCGACGAGGTGCTGAAGGATCTGGTGAACTGCGGCTACGTGAAAGCCGCAGACCTCGCCGACCGCTTCGGCGAGCCCGGCATCCTGGACCCGGATGCCGACCTCGACATCGTGGGCGACGACCTCGCCAGCATCTTCACCCAGGCGGACTACGAGGGCGAGCGGGAATTCCGCAAGACCGCCGCCGTCATGAAGATGGTGGTGAACGGTTTCGCCGGCGCCGGCACGGTGGCCATGGGCGGCTATGACTATCACGGCGGCGCCCGGCGCACCGGCGAGGTGCGCGACTTCCGCGCGGGCCGCTGCATGGGCGCCTGCCTGGAGTACGCCGCCCGCAAGGGCCTGCCGCTGATGCTCTACGTGTTCAGCGACGGCTCGCTGTCGGCCAACGGCACTGTCGACAACTCCGAGGAAGGACGCGGCAAGTTCGAGTGGGTCAGCGACAATCAGTCCACCGCGGCCTCGTTCTTCCTGGTCTACAACCCGGGCGGCAGGCCCCAGCTGATGGATATCAACGGCGGGCCGGAACGCCACCAGCAGATCGGCTGGTTCCAGGCGGACGGCTCGGTGCAGAACGCCTCGACCCCGGCGGCGAACAACGTCAACCTGCTGGTGCAGACGGTGATCCTGAACTACATGGCGCTGCACGGCGACCAGGGCCTGTTCCCCACGCTGTTCCCGAACAACGGCCTGGGCAACAACCAGCTCAGGGACAGCCTCACCGCCTTCCAGCCGATCGTGAACGGCACGATCTAGACTACTCTCCCTGGCCAGACCGTTTCCGCTGGCAAGATACGGGGACCGTTGACTCGATTCGGAATTGCGTCAACGGTCCCCGGCGGCCCGTCGGGCGACGGCCATACGCGCCTCGATGAAGGCGGCCATCTCCAGGATGGCCTGTTTCGCCTCGGGCATCCGACCCACGAAGAAATGCCAGACGTGCCACATGCCGGGCCACACCCGCAGCGTGACGTCCACGCCCGCCTCCCGCGCCTTCTCCGCCAGCCGGGTCGTGTCGTTCAGCAGGACCTCGTGATCGCCCACCTGCAGCATGAGCGGAGGCAGGCCCGCCAGCGAGGCGTACAGCGGTGAGACCAGCGGATGGCGGGGGTCGGTGTCCTGGTGATAGTTGCGCGCCATCGGCGCAATATCTTCGGCGTCGAACCAGGGATCCTTGTCATTGCGGCTCTTCAGTGAACCGCCGGTGGCGGCCAGGTCCGTCCACGCCGAGATGAGCGAGGCGGCACCGGGCAGCGGCAGTCCCTCGTCGCGCGCCGCCAGCATGACCGCCAGCGCCAGTCCCCCGCCGGCCGAGTCCCCGGCCAGGATCACCTTGCGCGCAGGCACGCCCCGCTCCAGCAGCCAGCGGTAGGCGGTCAGGCCGTCGTCCAGCGCGGCCGGGAACGGATGCTCCGGGGCCAGCCGGTATTCGGGCATGAGCAGCCGCATACCGGCGGCCCTGACGATATGGGAGACGGCATTGCGGTGGCTTGCGCAGGAGCCCGCCGTGTAGGCACCGCCGTGCAGGTAGAGGATCACCTCGTCCTCGGCGGCGCGCAGCGGAACGAGCCATTCCGCATACCGGCCGCCGACCTCCTCGCGGTCGACGTCGACGCCGTCCGCCGCGCTGATGGCCCCGCCGAGCCGGTCGAGCCGCGCGCGTCGCTCGGGCATGGGTGCGTCCGGCTTGCGCAGGCGCACGCGCAGGCGCAGCAGCGCCCGGGTGAGCCTGGCCCTCAGGCTGATCATGACCGAGCCTCCGCCCTCAGCCCGGCTCGCCCGCCGTCCGAGTGCGCTCCTCGAAGCGCCGGCCGAACCACAACACGAGGCGGGGGAAGAACCGCTGCAGCCGATGCAGCCGGCGCGCGGTGGGATCCGGGAAGACGTACTCCCGCTCCTGCCGGATACCCTTCAGTATCGCGCGGACGACGTCGGCCGGATCCGTGACGATGTCGTCGGGCACTTTGCGGGGCGGATTCTCGCCGAACTGGATGGAGTCCAGGATCGGCGTGCGACTGAAGAACGGAAACACGGTGGTCACCCGCAGGCCAGTGTCCTCCAGGTCCCGCGCCAGACTGTCGCCGAAGCCGCGCACGCCGAACTTCGAGGCGGAGTAGACGGACATGCCGCCGGCCGCCACCCAGCCGGCGATGGAAGAAAGGTTGACGACGTGGCCCGAGCCGCGTTCGAGCATCGGCGGCAGGAACAGACCGGTGAGACGCATCACCGAGAGCAGGTTCACCTGCATCAGGGTCTCCCACTGCTGCCAGGGAATCTGGTCGATACGCCCGCTCATGCCGATGCCCGCGTTGTTCACCAGAATGTCCGGCACCGCCACCGCGGTGACGTCGGCGCAAAGCCTCTCGCAGCCCTCCCGGGAGGAGAGATCGGCCTCGAGCACCGCACGAACCTCGCCGCGCCCGCCCGTCTCCGACGGGATGCCACCGGCCACCTCGGCCAGTGCCGCCGCGTCCCGGTCGGTGACGATCAGCCGGCTGCCCGCCGCCAGGAACTGGCGCATCATCTCCCGGCCGAAACCGCCGCAGGCGCCGGTCACGAGCACCGTCGCGCCGTCGAGGGTCGTCATAGCGTATCCTCCGCCGTCGTCCAGCGGCGTAATGTACCGGAGCGGACCCTATAATGCCCACGGTGAACGAGGCGAGCGACAACCGGCAGGACACCCGGGCGAACCACCGCCGGCCCCGGAATCTGGCCATCCTCGCCGCCGGCGCCTGCGCCGGCATCGCGCTCGCGATCTACGGCCTGCTCGCCACCGACGCGCCCCGGGGGCTGCCGGCGGAAGCCGCGGCGCGGGTCAACGAGCGCCTCATCGGCAACACCGAGTTCGCCGACGCCCTCGCCGCGCTGGGCAGCGATTCCCGGGACCGCCTCGATGCCGGCGACCGTGCCTGGATACTGCGGCGGCTGGTCGAGGAGGAGCTGCTGGTGCAGCGGGCACTGGAACTCGACCTGGGCCACTCCGACCGGGCGGCGCGGGACGCGCTGGTGGACGCCATGATCCGCCGTATTACCCGGGATGCCGCCGCCCGGCCGCCCGCCGAAGGCGAACTTGCGGCCTGGTATGCGGATAATCGCAGCCTGTTCGCCGGCGCTCCGCGGCTGCGCGTGCAGGCACTGTCGGCGCCGGACGAGGCGGCGGCCCGCGCCCTGCACCGGAGACTGCAGACGGGCGCCGCCGCGGCGTCGGCCGGCGCCCGGACCGGGCTGCCGGACACCCTGCTGCCGCCCGCCAAACTGCGTGACTACCTCGGCCCCCGTCTCACCACAGCGCTGGCCGCGGCGGCGCCGGGCGAGTGGCTGGCACCGCTGCCCTACGCCGGGCGCTGGATCGTCGCCCGGGTGATCGCCCGCAGCGAGGCCGACGCACCGGCGTTCGCCAACATCCGCGAACGGGTCGAGCTGGCGTGGCGCCGGGCGCAGATGGACACGGCGCTGGCCCGCTATCTCGAAGAGTTGCGGGGGCGGGCAGACATCGAGACCGCCAGGCCGTGAGCCAGGCCGTCACCGTGGTCCTGCTCCTGTGCCTGGTGGCCGGGCCGGCGGCGGGCCACACGCGCAGCGAATCCTGGTCCGAGTGGCGGCTGTCCGGCGAGCGCGCCACCGGCGTCGTGACGGTGCCGGCCCGGGAGGTCACGCGCCTGCCGGAGGTCACCCGGGACGGCCGGCCGCTGGCCGAAGTCTTCGCCGATTACCTGGCGAGCAGGGTCAGCGTCCGCTCCGCCGCCGGCTCCTGCACGCCGACGGCGGCCCGGCCGCTGACCGCGGAGGCCGGCTACGTGCGGGTGGAACTCGGCTACACCTGCGACGGGACGCCGCAGACCGTACGCCTGGGAGTGCTTTTCGACCGGGTGCAGGGCCACACCCATTTCGCGCGCCAGGCCGGCACGCTCACCGAGTCGCTGATCCGGGAGGGCGACCCGGACTTCCGCCTGGACGGCGGCGATGACGGAGCCGCCGGCACCGCGGATTTCGGCGATTATCTCCGCCTCGGTTTCGACCACATCCTGAGCGGGCCGGACCACATCGCCTTCCTGCTGGCCCTGCTGCTGGCCGCCGCGCGCTGGCGCAACGTGGTCATCGCCGTCACCGGCTTCACCGTCGGGCACAGCGTGACCCTCTGCCTGGCGGTCACCGGCCTGGTGCAGGCCTCACCGCCGCGGGTCGAGGCCTTCATCGGCTACACCATCGCCCTGGTCGCCGCCGAAACGGTCGCGCTCAGGGACGGCTACTGGCGCGTGCTCGCGCTGGCCGCCGCCGCCGCCGCCGCAGTGGCCGGGCTCGCCGCCTGGTCACTCGCCGGACTGCCGGCGCGGGGGCTGGCGGCCTATCTCGGTCTGGGCCTGTTCTCCGCCTGCTATCTGGCCCTGGCAGGCGAACTCGACGAGCACACGCGGCGCAGCGGTTTCCTCGGCGCCGTCGCCGTGTTGTTCGGTCTGATCCACGGCCTCGGCTTCGCCGGCTTCCTGCTGGAGACGGGCCTGCCCGGGGGCGCCGTCGCCGTGCCGCTGGTGGCCTTCAACCTCGGCGTCGAACTCGGCCAGTTGGCGCTGGTGGCCGCCGCGCTGGCCGCGGTCGCCTTGCTGGGCCGGCTGTTCCGGATGCAGCGCGCAGAACCCGTCCAGACGCTGCTGGCCGCCGTGCTGTGCGGTCTCGGTCTGGCCTGGTTCGCGGGCCGCAGCCTCGGCTGACGCCGCCGCTTGCACCCGGGCCCGGCACGGCCCGAGAATGAGGCCATTGCCAGCAGGAGAGCGGCCATGAAAGTCCTGAAGACGCGGCCGGACCGATTCCAGGATCTGCCCGACTACCCGTTCGCCGAGCACTGGTCCGAGGTGGAGGGCCTCGCCCTGCACTACGTGGACGAGGGCCCGCGGGAAGGCCGGCCAGTGCTGCTGCTGCACGGCGAGCCGAGCTGGTCGTATCTCTACCGCCACATGATCCCGGTCGTCGTCGACGCCGGCCACCGCGCGGTGGCGCCGGACCTGATCGGCTTCGGCAAGTCGGACAAGCCGGCCGCGGTGGCGGATTACAGCTATCAGCGCCACATGGACTGGCTCACCGCCTTCGTGCTGGGGGCGGACCTCACCGACGTGACCCTGGTCTGCCAGGACTGGGGCTCGCTGCTCGGCCTCAGGCTGGCCGCCGAGAACCCGGAGCGCTTCAGCGCCATCGTGCTGGCCAACGGCGGCCTGCCCACCGGCGATCAGCAGCTGCCCGCGGCGTTCAGGGCATGGCAGCTGTTCGCCCGCTGGAGCCCGTGGTTCCCCATCGGGCGCATCGTGGACCAGGGCACCACCACGCCGCTGTCCGCCGAGGTGATCGCCGCCTACGACGCGCCCTTCCCGTCGTCCCGCTACAAGGCCGGCGCCCGGGCCTTCCCGCCGCTGGTCCCCACCCGGCCGGACGACCCGGCGGCGGCGGCCAACCGCAAGGCCTGGGAGGTACTGGAACGCTGGGAGAAGCCGTTCCTGACCGCCTTCAGTGACAAAGACCCGATCACCCGCGGCATGGACGAGGTGGCCCGGGCGCGCATTCCCGGCGCCGCGGGTCAGCCGCACACGACGATCCGCGGCGGCGGGCATTTCCTGCAGGAGGACCGCGGGCCGGAGCTGGCCCGGGTGGTGGTGGAATTCATGCGCGGCGGCGGCACGGCCGCCCCCGCCTGAGCGCGCTCAGGCGTCCCCTTCCGGCGAACCCGTCTCGACGAGGCGCTGCAGCCGCGCGAGCTGCTCGCTCAGCACCCGGTCCACCGCCGGCGCAATTTGATCCAGCCCGCCGGGGGCGTAGCCGCCGACCGCATAGTCCAGGGCGATGCGCGTACCGCCCTCCCCCGCGCTCAGGCTCCAGGTCATGTTGCCGTTCACGCCCATCAGGCCGAGCGGGCCGAGTCCGCCGGTCAGTCGCAGCATGCGGCCGGGCTCCACGAAAGTGACGGTCAGGTGCACCACCGCGCCGGCCTCGCCCAGCTTCTCGCAGAAGCAGCCGTTGGGCCGGGTCTCGATATACAGGTTGCCGGCCTGGCCGGAATAGGTATGGGCCCCGTCCCACCATTCGCCGATGTGGGCGGTCAGCATGCGCCACACGGTCTCCGGCGGAGCCGCCACGGCGGCCTCGGCGCGCACCGTGAACCCGTGGGCCGCCGCCGCGGTTACCGCCCCGGCTGCCGGCGCCGGTGCGAGCGCCCCGCTGCAGAGCAGCAGGAGCAGCATCGGCACGGCACGCAACATCACAGCACCAGCTCAATGAGATTGGGGCCGGCTTCCGGCACGAAGTCGGCGAGGGCCCGGTTGAATTCCGCCAGCGTCGTCGCCCGCCGGGCGGTCACACCCATGCCTTCGGCCAGCGCCACCCAGTCGAGATCCGGTCGGCCGATGCCGAGCATGTCCCGCGCCTTGGGCCCCGGCTCGCCGGCGCCCACCCGCATGAACTCGATGTTCAGGATGCGGTACTGGCGGTTGGCAAAGATCACGTTGGTGACGTCGAGACCTTCCCGCGCCTGGGTCCACAGCGACTGCAGCGTGTACATGCCGCCGCCGTCTGCCTGCAGCGCCAGCACCTTGCGGTCCGGACAGGCAATCGCCGCGCCGGTCGCCACCGGCAGACCCTGGCCGATGGAACCGCCGGTGAGCATCAGCCAGTCGTGGGGCGGGGCGGACGCGGTTGCCGGCAGCAGGGCGCCGCCGCTGGTGGCGGACTCGTCGGAGACGATCGCGTTCTCGGGTAGTGCGGCGGCGATGGCGAGCGCCAGCGTCTCGGCGCCCAGCTCTCCCGCCGGCGGCGCGGGCGGGCGGCCGGGCGCGAGTTCGGCCCGCTCGGGTCCGGCACCCAGCGCGTCGGCCAGCGCCTCCAGCGCGCCGACGCCGTCCTCGCCCGGTGCAGCCAGGCTGACGATGTCGCAGCCATCCGGCGCAACACGGCTCGGCACGCCAGGGTAGGCGAAGAAGGTCACCGGTTCCCGGGCATTCACCAGCACCAGGTGCCGGATGCCGGCCAGCGCCTCCCGGGCCTCCTCGGCGAAATAGGGCAGGCGGCCGATGACGGCCCGACCGGCGCCCCGCTCCTGGCGGGCGACGAAGGTATCGGTGAGCAGCCGGGCACCGCTGGCGTTGGCGACGCGGCTGGCGAGTTCGAGTCCGCGGCTGCGCAGCACCGGGCCGTTCACCAGTATGGCCACGGGCTCGCCGCTCGCCAGCGCCCGGGCCACCCGCCGGATACGCTCGTCGTCGACCGGGGCCGGGGCGGCCGGCGGCAGGGGTATGCCCGGCGGCGGGCCGTCCTGCCAGGCGAGATCCGCCGGCGTGATCAGCGTGGCGATACCGCCCGGGGGCGCCGAAGCGGCCGCCACCGCCGCCGCGGCGTCGCCGCCCAGCGCCGTGCCGTCCGTGCAGGTGCGTACCCACTCCGAAACCGGCCGCGAGACACCCGCGATGTCCGAGGTGAGCGGCGCATCCAGCTCGCGGTGCCAGGTGGCGTGCTCGCCGACGATGTTGACGATGGGCGTGTGCGCACGCCGGGCGTTGTGGAAATTCGCGAACGCATTGCCCATGCCGGGCCCGAGGTGCAGCAGCGTTGCGGCCGGCACGCCGCGCATGCGCCCGTAGCCGTCCGCCGCACCGGAGACCACGCCTTCGAACAGAGCCAGCACGCTGCGCATGCCCTCCACCCGGTCGAGGGCGGCGACGAACTGCATCTCCGAGGTGCCCGGATTGGTGAAGCAGACCTCGACGCCACAGGCGCCGAGCGTACGCAGCAGGGATTCCGCACCGTTCATGGTGCCAATATTAGCAGAGCCCGGAGCGCGATCAGCCAGACTCAGAGACGATCAAGCCGCATCAACCGCGATTGAGCACGACCGGGCACGACCGGGCCGGAGCCCGGCCGGAGTCAGGCCGGCTGTTGCGGCGGGCGGCTGCCGCGCCGGCCGGCCACCCAGCGCTGGACGTCGGTCATCACGAGATAGCTCGCCGGCACCAGCAGCAGCGCGATGGCGGTGACGAACAGGACACCGAAGCCGAGACTGATCGCCATGGGGATCAGGAAGCGCGCCTGCAGGGAGGTCTCGAAGATGATGGGGGTGAGACCGAAGAAAGTGGTCAGCGAGGTGAGCACCACCGGCCGCACGCGGCGCACGGTCCCGGAGATCACGGCGTCGTGCAGCTCCAGGCCTTCCTTGCGGAAGTCGTTGATGGCGGTGATCAGCACCAGCGAGCCGTTGATGACCACGCCGGACAGCGCCACCAGCCCGAGCACGCTGACGAAGCTCATGGTGTAGCCCATGACGGCGTGGCCGAGCACGGCGCCGATGAGGCCGAAGGGCACGGCGAAGAGCACCAGCAGCGGCTGCACGTAGCTGCGGAACGCCACCGCCATGAGCGCGTACATGGCCAGCAGCGCCAGCATCATGCCCCGCATCAGACCGCCTATGGATTCGGCCTGTGCCTCCTGCTCGCCGGACAGGCTCCAGGTCAGACCCGGCAGTTCCTGGCGCATCCGCGGCAGCACCTCTCCGGTGAGCTCGGCAGTGATCTGCCCGGCGTTGGCGACATTCTCGTCCACGTCGGAGCTGACCTCGATCACCCGCTTGCCGTCCTCGCGGCGGATCTCCGTGAACGAGCGCCCCTCGCTCACCCGGGCGGCCTGGCCCAGCGGGATCTCGCCGCCGCCCGGCGTGCGCACGATGAAGTTCTCCACCGAGTACAACGTCTCGCGCTCGGACTCGGGCAGCCGCACGTACACCCTGAGTTCGTCGCGGCCGCGCTGCTGGCGCAGGGCCTCGGCGCCGAAGAAGGCGGCCCGGATCTGGTTGGCCAGATCGCGCTCGGTGATGCCCAGGCTGCGCGCGGCCGGCTTCAGCTCCAGGTCCAGCTGGGGCTTGCCCTGCTCCAGGCCGCTGTCCACGTCGAACACGCCCGCGTAATCGGCCAGTTCCTGCGCGAGGCGGGCCGCCGCGTGCTCCAGGGTGAGCACGTCCCGGTGAGACAGCTGGATCGCCACCTTGGCCCCGGCCGCCGGCCCCACCGAGTAGTTATAGGTCATGCGCTCGGCCGCCGGCGGCTCTCCCACCCGCTCGCGCCAGCGCTTGGCGAACTCCTCGGAGCTCACTTGCCGCTCTCCGGCCGGCGCAAGGTACACGGTCACCAGCGCCCGGTGGCCGCCGCTCTGGGTGCTCACGCTGATGTCGCCGCCGCCGGTGTTCGGTTCGCTCTTGCCGAGTTCGGAATAGATGCCGGTGACCAGCGGCTGATCGCCGGCCACCACGTCGTCGCCCAGATCCTGCTCCACCGCCCGGGCCGCCTCGATCATCCGGTCCATCACCGTCCGGGTCTCGTCTACCGGCGCCCCGAACGGCAGCTCGACGCCGGCCGAGACGAAGTCGGCCTCGACCCGGGGGAAGAAGGTCAGCGGCACGCGGCCGCTCGCCAGCGTGGCCCAGGCCACGATGAGCACACTGAGGGAGATGGCCAGGGCCAGATAGCGCCGTTCGGCCACCCGCTCCGCCGCGGGACGGAAGCGGGTCTCGATCCAGTGTTCCATGCCGTTGGAGAACCGCTTCTGCCAGCGGTAGACCGGCCGCATCAGCGGGATCGGCCGGAACTGGCCCGAGCGGCGCACGTGCGCGAGGTGAGCCGGCAGGATCAGCAGGCACTCCACCAGCGAGAGCAGCAGGATCGGGATGACGATCATCGGGATGTTGATGAAGAACTTGCCGATGATGCCGGGCACGAACAAAAGCGGCATGAAGGCCAGCACGGTGGTCAGCACGGCGAACACCACCGGCGTCAGCACCTCCCGTGTGCCGGCCACCGAGGAGGTGAGCGGATCGTTGTAGCGGCTGCGGTTGGCGAACACGGCCTCGCCGACCACCACCGCGTCGTCCACCACGATACCGAGCGTCAGGATGAACGCGAACAGGGAGATGACGTTGATGGAGATGTCCGCCACCGGCATGAACAGGAACACGCCGAGGAACGAGATGGGCATACCCAGCGTCACCCAGAAGGCCAGCCGCGGCTGCAGGAAGATGCCCAGCACGATCAGCACCAGCAGGGCGCCGAGACGCCCGTTCTCGATCAGCAGGCCGATGCGGTCGCGGAACGCCTCCGAGGAGTCGTCCGTGATTACCAGGTTCACGCTCGCCGGCAAGTCGGTCTGCCGTGCGCCGATGAATTCGTGCACGGCGTCGGCGATGGTCAGCGGCGACTCGTCGCCCACCCGGAAGACCTTGAGATTCGCCGCCGGGTGGCCGTTGTAGAAAGCCTCGGTGTCGGTATCGCGGAACCCGTCGACGATGGTCGCCATCTCGCCCAGGGTCACCCGGGAGCCGTCCGGATTGCTGATGACGGCGATGTCCTCGAACTCGTCGCCGAACTCGCGCCGCTCGGTGGTGCGCACCAGCACGTCGCCGCCCGCCGTCTTCACCGTGCCGCCGGGCAGGTCGATGGAGGCGGCCCGCACCCGCTGCGCGATCTGCGGCAGCGTGAGCCCGTAGCGGCGCAGCTGCTCCTGGGGCACCTCGATGCTGACCTCGGGCGGCGGCAGGCCGTCCACCTCGACGAGCGTGATGCGGGGATCATCCAGCAACTCGCCGCGCAGCTGCTCCGCCAGGCTGTCCAGCTCGCCGAGCTCCAGATCGCCGTAGACGATCAGGTTCAGCACCTGTTCCCGGTTCGTCGCCAGGGAGATGACCGGCCGCTCGGCGTCCTCCGGGAACGAGGTGATGCGGTCCACCGCGCTCTTGACGTCGTTCAGCGCCTGGTCGGCGTCGGTGTCGAGCAGCAGCTCGGCCAGCACCAGCCCCCGGCCCTCGTTGACGACGGAACTGACTTCCTTCATGCCGTCGACGCCCCGCACCGCCTCCTCGACGGCCAGCACCACGCCTTCCTCGACCTCCTCGGGGCTGGCACCCGGGTAGGAGACGCTGACCGTGATGATGTCCAGGTCGATCTCCGGGAACACCTCCTGGCGCACCTGCTGGGCGAACAGCAGCCCGCCGACGATGAGCAGCAGCATCAGCAGGTTCGCCGCGACGGCGTTGCGGGCCATCCAGGCGATGGGACCCCGCATCGCTGTGGGATCGGCGCTCATCGGCTCACGGGTTCCCGGCAGACTGTTCCGCCTGAACGGGGAGTTCGTCCTGGAGCCTCAGCTTCATGCCCGGCACCGGCGAGGCGAGGGGGCTGGTCACCACCCGCTCGCCCGCTTCCAGGCCGCCGGTGATCATCACCCGGTCGGGCTTGCGCCAGCCGATTTCCACCCGACGGAGGTCGAGCCGGCCGTCCTCGCCGTAGACGTAGACCCGGTCCCCGGTGTGCAGCCAGCCTCGCGGCAGCGGCACGACTTCGGTTACCCGGTCGCTCTCGATCTCCACGTCCACGTAGCTGTCGAACAGCAGCGGCAGCTCGCCGGTCTCCAGTGCCAGCGGGTCGTCGACGCCGATCAGCACCCGCGCGAGCCGGCCAGCCGGGTCGAGATCGCCCAGCAGCCTGAGCAGCACACCCCGGCGCAGCACGGTGACGGCACCGCTGTCGTAACGGATCTGCACCGGCGAGCCGCCGCGGCCCTCGTCGTCCGGCAGCTGCAGCGCGCCGAGCCGGTCCACGGGCACGGCGGCGCGCACCCAGGCCCGGTCGGTGGCGGCCAGGGTGGCCGCCTGGCTCTGGGGCGAGACGGTCTGACCCGGATCGACGTTTTCGCGGAGCACGAGCGCGTTGAAGGGCGCCGTGACCCGGGTGCGCTCCAGGTTGAGCTCGGCCTGGCGGAGCTGGGCCTCGGCGGCCGCCACGGCGGCCTCGGCAACGGCCAGCTGGGGTTCGCGCAATGCCAGCGAGGCTTCCGCGGCGTCGTCCCGCTCGTCGGCGAACAGACGCCATTCCCGCTCGGCCACCCGGCGGCGGCCCAGCTCCAGGGCGAGCCGGGCTTCGGCATCCGCCAGCCGGGTGCGTGCCTGCTCCACCGCCAGCTCGTAGTCGTCCGGCTCGATGCGGAACAGCAGCTCGCCCGCCTGCACGAGCCCGCCGGGCACCAGCGCGTCATTGATCTCCACCACGCGGCCGCTTACCTGGGGCTGCAGCACCACGCTGCGCGCCGGTGTGACCACGCCCTGTGCGGGTACCGTATAGCGCTCGGACCGGACCTCGGCCGGCCAGGTCTTTACGAGCGCACCCCGGTCCACCCGGGGTACCTTCTCGGGTTCCGTGCGGGTGGCGAGCAGCACGGCCGACACGCCGATGCCGCCGAGGAGCACGAGGACGGCGACGAGGCCCTGTCGGCGGCCGGGGCTCACGAGGCCTCCCCGGGCAGCAGCGACACGCCCAGGGCCCGGCACAGCTGCACCCGGCTGCTGTACTGGTCGCGGCGGGCGCTTATCAGCGACTGCTCCACGCTCTGTTGCGACTGCAGTGCCAGCAGGACGTCCAGGAAGTTCACCTGGCCCTCACGGTAGGCGGTGCGTGTCAGCATCAGCACGCGCTCCGCCTCCTCCAGCTGCCGGCGCAGACTCGCCACCAGCGCATCCCGTGACTGGATCAGCGCCAGGGAGGTGGCCACCTCGGTCCAGGCGTCCAGCAGTGCGCCGGCGTAGTCGGTGAGCGCCTCCTCGGCTTCGGCGTCGCGCAGGTCGATGTTGGCGCGTCGCTGGCCGAAGTCGAACAGGTTGGTGCCGAGCTGCGCGCCGGCCTGCCACAGGGTGTCGCTGAACAGATCCTCCAGCATCGTCTCCACGGACAGCAGATTGGCATTCAGCGACAGCGACGGCAGACGCTGCGCGATGCTCGCCGCCAGCTGCCGGTCGCTGGCGGCCAGTGCGAGGCGCGCGGCGCGGACGTCCGGCCGGGCTTCCGGCAGCGCCGCCGGCACGCCGGGGTCCGGCAGCGGGGGCACGGCCGGCAGGCCGCCGTCACCGGGCAGCGGCGCCGTATCCGGCGGCGCGCCCAGCAGCGCGGTCAGCTGGTGCTCCAGCACCTCGAGCTGCCCACGCGCCACGCCCAGCTGACCGTCGAGGCGCTGCACCTGCTGGCGCTGGCGGCCCACGTCGGCGGCCCCGCTCTGCCCCAGCCCGAAACGCAGCCGGGTCAGCTCGAGGAATTTCTGCGAAGTCTCCAGCTGCCGCTCCAGCAGTGCCACCAGTTCCCGCTGCGCGAGCAGCGAGGCCCAGGTATCCGCGAGCTGGGCGCCGAGGCTCACCTCCAGGGCCTCCAGCGATTCCGCCGCGGCCTCGGCCCGCAATGCGGCCGCCCGGTATTCGTTGCGTACCCGGCCCCACACGTCTACCTCGTAGCTGGCAGCGAGAGAGCCCTGGTATTGTTCGGAGATGCCACCCGCCGGGAAGCCGGGGGGCAGCGCGTCACCGGGAATCTGTGCGGCGAGGAAGCCCGCGCCCACCGAAGTACCCCGGCTGCCCTCGATGGACAGATCGAGCCGCGGCAGCAGGGGCGAGCGCGCACCCCGGGCCAGGGCTTCGGCCTGGCGCAGCCGTGCCACCGCCCCGCGCAGCTCGAGGCTGTCGGCCGCCAGCCGTGCCTCCAGCGCAGCCAGCGACTCGCCGCCGAGATCCCGGCAGACGGTTGCCGGCGGTGCGCCGCCCGCCGGCGGATCCGGCCAGGCGGCCGGCACGGGCAGCACGTCCTGCGCGCCATCGGGCGCGTAACGGGGGTTCGAGCAGGCCGCCATACCCAGCATGACGGCCATCGTTCCGAGAAGACGCAGGGACATGGTCAGCTTCGGCCGAATGGGGGTGCCCATGATAACGCACAGGCGGACGCGGGACGCCCGGCCGCGCGGATGAGCGCGGTTATTCGCACCGCGGCGCCGCGCGGATTCGGCCGGCCGGCGGCGCTAGTCCTGCAATTCGAAATTGATGCGGGTGGAGACCCGCTGGTCGATGGGTCGGCCGCGATACTCGCGGGGACGGAAGCGCCACTGCTCGACCGCGCGCAGACTCGCGCGGTCGAACACCCGCTCGGGCGATGCCGCCGCCACCTCGGCATCGGCGGTGCTGCCGTCCGCCAGCACGGTGAACTCCACGTCCACCCAGCCTTCCTGCTCGCGGCGGATCGCCGCCCGTGGATAGACCGGCGGCGTGATGTCGGTGGCCATCATCTCGTTGCCGGGGATGACCCGGGCCGACTCGCGACGGATGAAGGCGCGGTCGACCTCCTCCTGCAGCGCCGCCGTCGCCGGCTCGGCTCCCTGCACCCCTTCCAGGTCCAGCAGCAGCTGCTCGGCGTCCTCCAGCTCGCCCGCATCGATGCGGTCGCGCACCGCCACCGAGAGGGCACTGATGAGACCCTCGCGGAAT
>Ga0209943_1000356_pt1 | contig 31499 bp, 29 predicted proteins | sample SalPonR1_B_D2_MG_FD_185698 | JGI IMG/M metagenome (GOLD analysis project Ga0209943, IMG submission 185698) | Salt pond soil microbial communities from South San Francisco under conditions of wetland restoration - Salt Pond MetaG R1_B_D2_MG... ... | reverse complement strand
CTGAACCCGCCGGTTTTCATCGGTGCGGCCGGTCTGATACTCGTATTCGTTCTGTTCAGCGCGATCTGGCCGGAAACGGCGAACCGCGTCTTCTCCGCCATCCAGGGCTGGATCACCGATACCTTCGGCTGGTTCTACATGCTGGCGGTCGCCACTTTCGTGATCTTCTGTCTCGGCATCGCCTTCAGCGGCTACGGCAGCATCAAGCTGGGTCCGGACGACTCGCAGCCGGACTACAGTTACGGCTCGTGGTTCTCCATGCTGTTCAGCGCCGGGATGGGCATCGGCCTGATGTTCTTCGGCGTGGCCGAGCCGGTCACCCATTTCGCCAATCCGCCCACCGGTGCGGGCGGCACGGTGGAAGCGGCCCGCGAGGCGATGAAGATCACCTTCTTCCACTGGGGCATCCACGCGTGGGCCATTTACGCGGTGATCGGGCTGGCGCTGGCCTACTACTCGTTCCGCCACAGCCTGCCGCTGACCGTGCGCTCCGCTCTGTATCCGCTCATCGGCGAGCGGATCCACGGCCCCATCGGCCACGCGGCCGATATCTTCGCCGTGCTGGGCACCATGTTCGGCGTGGCCACGTCGCTCGGCCTCGGCGTGCTGCAGGTCAATGCGGGTCTGGCCTACCTGTTCGACGTGCCGGAGAGTGTCCCGGTGCAGATGATCCTGATTACCGTGATCACGCTGATGGCCACGGTGTCGGTCGTCGCCGGCCTCGATGCCGGCATCAAGCGGCTCAGCGAATGGAACCTCCTGCTCGCGCTGATCCTGCTCGTGTTCGTGCTCGTTGCCGGTCCCACGGCGTTCCTGCTGACGGTGGCGGTGCAGAACACCGGCGCCTATCTCAGCGAAGTGGTGAACAAGACCTTCACGCTCTACGCGTACGAACCCAACGAATGGATCGGCGGGTGGACGCTGTTCTACTGGTCGTGGTGGATCGCCTGGTCGCCGTTCGTCGGCATGTTCATCGCGCGGGTCTCCCGGGGGCGCACCATTCGGGAGTTCGTGGTCGGCGTGCTGTTCGTGCCGGTCGGCTTCACGTTCATCTGGCTCAGCTTCTTCGGCAACTCGGCGATGGAGCTCGACCTCGGGGCGGCGTCCGGTGCGCTCAGCGCCGCCGTGCAGGAGAATCTGCCCACGGCGCTGTTCCGGTTCTTCGAATACTTCCCGTTCTCGCTGATCGCCTCGCTGATCGCCACCGTGCTCGTGGTGACGTTCTTCGTGACCTCCTCGGACTCCGGCTCGCTGGTGATCGACATCATCACGTCGGGAGGTTCCGACGACAATCCGGTCTGGCAGCGGACGTTCTGGGCGCTGCTCGAGGGCGTGGTGGCGGCGGCCCTGCTGCTGGCCGGCGGGCTCACCGCACTGCAGACGGCCTCCATCACGGCGGCCCTGCCGTTTACCTTCATCATGCTGGTGGTCTGTTACGGCCTGCTGCAGAGCCTCAGACTCGAGCGGATGCGACAGATCAGCCAGGACATGTCCGTCGGCATCCAGATCCGCGAGGCGTCGATCCCCTGGCGTCAGCATCTGCGCTCGATCATCCGCATGCCGAAACGGGAGCAGGTGGCGCGCTTTCTGCGCACGACGATACATCCGGCGCTCACGGAGGTGGCCGAAGAGCTCCGCGATGCGGGTTACGAGGTCGAGGTTACCGTGGACGACGACGAGGCGGCGCTGGCGGTCCGCCATGGCGAGGAGCGGGAGTTCCTCTACGCGGTCCGACCGCAGGTCTACACGGCCCCTTCCTACACGCTGGCCGAGACCCGGGAGCGCAGGGGCGACGGACCCCGGCATTATTTCGGTGCCGAAGTCCATCTGCTCGAGGGCAGTCAGCACTACGACGTGATGGGCTACACCAAGGAGCAGATCATCGGGGACGTGATCTCCCAGTACCGCAAGCACAGCCATTTCCTCCAGCAGGTGCGGTAGGGGCAGGGCATGGGGAACCGCCGCGCCAGGACGTCCCGCCATTGCGCGCCGGCCGCGGAGCGGCGCTGCCGGGGGTGGCTACCGGCCGTCCTCTGCCTGGCACTGGCGTTGCAGGCCACCGCGCAGCCGGCGGATGGCAGGGACGTCGATGCCCTGGCGGCCGAACTCGAGACGCTGAAGGAGCGCCTCTCCGAGCTGGAGGACCTGCGTGAACGGGTGCGGCTGCTGGAGCAACAGCTCGAGGAAGCCCGCGCGGGGCAGGGGAGGCTGGCCGATGCCGACCAGAAACGGGATCTGGCGGCGCTCTCGGAGGCCGACGCGGCAGCCGCGGAGGCGCCCGAGGATGGCATCGGCCTCGGCGGCGCCCTGCGCTTCAACCTGTTCTGGAACGATTTCGACGAGACCGTCGAGAGCAAGCGCGGCGCGGCGGGCCTGGACCTGTTCCGGATCGGTGCCGACGGCAGTCTCCGCAACCTGTTGCTCTCCGCCGAGTACCGGTTCTATCCGTTCATGCAGGTGATCCACCACGGCTGGGTCGGCTACGAGTTCGAGGACGAGAGTCGCCTGCAGGTCGGCATCACCCGGGTGCCGTTCGGGCTGCTGCCCTATGCCGCCCACAACTTCTGGTTCGGAGCGCCCTATTACCTGGGCCTGTCGGACGACTACGACCTGGGCGTGAAGTATCGCCGGACGGACGGCGCCTGGGAATGGCAGGCCGCTTTCTTCAAGAATGGCGAGCTGAGCAACGCGGCCGACCTCGATCGTTACTCCCTGGACGTGGTCTCCGCGGGCGACAGCGCCAACGAAGAAGTCAACCAGGGCAATCTCCGCGCTGCCTATACGTTCGGCGCCGGCACCTCGTGCAGCCATGAGGTGGGTTTCTCCGCCCAGTTCGGAGAGATCTACAACACCGAGACGGACGGCAGCGGCAGCCACTGGGCCGGCGCGGGGCACCTGGATACCCGCTGCGGACGCTGGAACCTGCAACTGCAGGCCGCACGCTACGGCTATTCGCCGGAGAATCCGCCGGGTGTTCCGGACGATACCATCCGTCTCGGCGGTTTCGGCTCGTCCTACGATGTGGCCTCGCGCGCCTCGGTCCTGGTCGCCAACGTCGCCTACAACCTGCCGGTGCCGTGGGCGGCCGTGGATCAGGTGACCTGTTACAACGATTACAGCATCGTGGTGAAAGATGACGACCGCTTCCGGGACTCCCAGCTGAACACCACGGGCTGCCTGGTGGGTGTGGGCCCCCTTTATGTGTATCTCGACCTGATCCGGGCCGAGAACATGGTCTTTTTTGGCGACGGATCCCTCGCCGGCGGCGACGAGTCCGGCTGGGACACGAGGTTCAATATCAATGTGGGCTATTACTGGTAACCGGGGCGCAGCGCTCCGTACGCTTCGCGGGCCGGCTCTGGCGGCACTCACGGCATTGCTGCTGAGCGCGTGGGCTGCCCCGCTGGCGGCCGGGAACGACGAACTCACGGTCGTCTCCTGGGGCGGTGCCTACACGCGCAGCCAGATCCTCGGTTTCGTCCGGGACTTCGAGCAGGAGACCGGCATCGACGTGGAGATGGTCGACTACGCGGGCGGCATCGAGGAGATCCGCTCCCAGGTGCGGGCGTGGAACGTGAAATGGGACATCGTGGACCTGCAGCTCTACGATGCCATCCGTGCCTGCGACGACGATCTGCTGGTCGAGATCGATCCCGCGACGCTGCCGCCGGCGCCGGACGGCACGCCCGCCGTCGACGACTTCCTGCCGGGGGCGCTGATGCGTTGCGGGGTCGGCAACCTGGCCGGCTCGACCGTCGTGGCCTGGGACCAGAGCCGCGTGGAGCGGTCGCCGCAGCGGCTCGAGGATTTTTTCGACCTGGGCGCCTTCCCCGGCCGGCGCGGCCTGCGGCGCACGCCGCAGACGAATCTGGAGTGGGCGCTCATCGCGGACGGCGTGCCGCCTGAGCGCGTCTACGAGGTGCTGGAGACCGAGGAGGGCGTCGACCGGGCCTTCGCGGTGCTGACGAAGCTGAAGCCCCACATCGAGTGGTGGCGTCTCGGCGAGGAGGCGGTGCGCCTCCTCGAGACCGGCCGCGTGGTCATGACCAGCGCCTACAACGGGCGCGTTCACAGCGCAGCCGAGCGGGGCGAGCCGTTCTCCATCCTCTGGGACCACCACGCCCGTTACATCGACGTGTGGGCCATCCCGAAGCACAGCGAGAACCGGGAGGCGGCGCTCGGGTTCCTGCGTTTCGCGACCTCCACGCAGAGCCTCGCGGCCCAGGCCCGCCATATCCCCTACGGACCGCTGCGCCGTTCGTCGCTGGAGGTACTCGAACCGGCGGTGAAGGTGAATCTGCCGACCGGCCCGGGCAACCTGGAGCAGATGTTCCAGACGGATGCGGCCTGGTGGGCAGAGCATCTGCCGGAGCTGCAGACCCGGTTCGAGCGCTGGCTGGAGCGGCCCGTGATGGTGCCGAAGGAGTGGCCGGCGCGCTGAGTGCAGAGCGCGGGCGGAGGATGGCCCGGAGTGGTGCCCAGGAGAGGACTTGAACCTCCACGGGGTTGCCCCCACTAGCACCTGAAGCTAGCGCGTCTACCAATTCCGCCACCTGGGCAGGCGCGGAGCGCGTAGAATGCGCCCCGACGGAGGCGCGAGACTCTACTCAAGGGCGATACCCTTGTCAATCGCGCCCGATTTCAGAACAAGGAACGATTTTGGCTAAACGGAACAGGAACAGACAGGGCGGCGGACGCCGCCGCAAGAGCGGCCAGGAAGGCCAGGAGACGAAGACCTATCAGCACCCGGTGCCGGACCGGCGCCAGATTCTGGACACGCTGGAGTCGAAGGGGCGGCCGCTGCACTTCGACCAGATATCCGAGGCCTTCGAGCTCACCGAGAGCAAGCACCGCCGCGCCCTCGGCGAACGGCTGAAGCGCATGATCACCGGCGGGCAGCTGATTCTGAACCGGAATCAGGAATACTGCCTGACCGAGCGGCTGCAGCTGGTGCCCGGTGTGGTCCAGGCGCATCCGGACGGCTTCGGCTTCCTGATCCCGGACGAGGGCGGCGAGGACGTATACCTCTCGCCCCGGGAGATGCAGGAGGTCATGCACGACGACCGCATCGCCGTGAAGGTGATCCGGCGCGACCACCGGGGCCGCCCGGAAGGCAAGGTCATCGAGGTGCTGGAGCACCGCACCCGCGAGATCGCCGGCCAATACATCCGCGAGCGCGGCATCGGGCTGGTGCTGCCCGACAACCCGCGCATCCAGCACAGAATACTGATTCCCCGGGAAGAGGCGGCCGGCGCGAAGCACGGCGAGATGGTGGTCGCCGAGCTGGTCGACTTCCCGTCCCGCCAGGAACAGCCAACCGGCCGTATCACCCGCGTGCTCGGCGCGCCCGGGCAGCGCGGCATGGCCACCGATCTCGCCATCCACGCGCACGGCATCCCCCATCAATGGCCGGCCGGAGTGCATGAGGAGGAGAAGGCCTTCGGCAAACACGTGCCGGCTTCGGCCAAGGAGGGACGGCGCGACCTGCGCGACCTGCCGCTGGTCACCATCGACGGCGCCGACGCCAGAGACTTCGACGACGCCGTCTACTGCGAGCCCGTGGAGAACGGCTGGCGCCTGCTGGTGGCCATCGCGGACGTGGGCCACTACGTCGAGCGCGGCTCGGATATCGACCGGGAGGCGACCAAGCGCGGCACGTCGGTCTATTTCCCGGACCGGGTGGTGCCGATGTTGCCGACCGTGCTGTCCAACGGGCTGTGCTCGCTGAACCCGAAGGTGGACCGACTCTGCCTGGTCTGCGAGATGATCGTGGGGCCCGGCGGCAAGGTGCGCCGATCGACCTTTTACGAGGGGCTGATGCGCTCCGCCGCCCGGCTCACCTACGAGCAGGTCGGTAACCTGATCGAGGGCGCGAAGCCCGGCGATGCCGGGGTGGGCGACGAGATCGCGCCCCACATCCGCAACCTGCATGACGTCTATCGGGCCTTCGCGAAGGCCCGCGCCAGGCGCGGCGCGCTGGAGCTCGACATCCCGGCCGTCAGGATCGAACTGGACGAGGGCGGCGAGATCGAGGCGATCCGGGCATTCGAGCGCAACGACGCGCACCGCCTCATCGAGGAGTGCATGGTCGCGGCCAACGTGGAGGCCGCGAAGTACCTGCGTCGCCACAAGGTGCCGACGCTGTATCGCGTCCACGCGAAGCCGGATCCGGAGAAGTTCCAGGACTTCCGCGAGTATCTCCTCGGTCTGGGGCTGAAGGTGCCGCATCCCGAGCATGTGGAGGCAAAAGACTTCGGCAAGCTGATGCAGGAGGTGCAGGACCGGCCCGACTCCCAGGCCATCTCCATGGCGCTGCTGCGCTCGATGGCGCACGCCGAGTACACGCCGGAGAACATCGGCCATTTCGGCCTGGCCCTGAACGCCTACGCCCATTTCACCTCGCCGATCCGCCGTTACCCGGACCTGCTGGTGCATCGGGCCATCAAGCACCTGGCGAATGGCGGCAAGCCGAAGGCGTTCGCCTACGACCGGGGCGACATGGAGCGGCTGGGCCAGCTCACCTCGGCCCACGAGCGTCGGGCCGAGGACGCCACCCGGGAGGTGGAGGCCTGGCTGAAGTGCCAGTTCATGGAAGACAAGATCGGCAACCAATACGAGGGCGTCGTGACGGGCGTGACCCACTTCGGCCTGTTCGTACAGATCCCCGAGTATCAGATCGACGGCCTGGTACACGTCTCCACCCTCGGCAACGACTACTACGAATACGACGCGGGCTCCCAGCGCCTGGTCGGCAGTCGCAGCGGCAAGGCGTACGCTCTCGGCGACGAGCTGCCGGTGACCGTCAACCGGGTGGACATGGATACCCGGCGCATCGACTTTCGGCTCGCCGACGGCGGTGACTAGCGCCCGCTTCAGCGCCGGCATCCATGCCGTGGCGCGTCTGCTGGACGAGGATCCGGGCCGGGTTCGCCGGCTGCTCGTGGATCGCCGGGTGGACAACGAACGCATCTCGGGGTTGCTGGAGAGCGCCGGCGGTGCCGACGTAGCCGTCGAGCGGGTGGCGCGGAACCGGCTGGACGCGCTCGCCGCCGGCACCCGGCATCAGGGCGTCGTGGCGGAGCTCCGAGGCGCCTCGTCGCTGGACGAGGCGGCGCTGCGCACGCTGGTCGAGGAGCGTCTCACGGCCGGCGGGGCCGTGCTGCTGCTGGTGCTGGACGGCGTTCAGGACCCCCACAACCTCGGGGCCTGCCTGCGCACGGCGGACGCCGCGGGCGTGGACGCCGTGATCATCCCGCGCCGCCACGCCGCCGGCATCACGCCGGCGGTCCGGAAGGTGGCGACGGGCGCGGCCGAGTCGGTGCCCCTGGCCCGGGTGGAACGCCTGGCGCGGGTGATCGACTGGTTGCACGACTACGGGGTACGGGTCATCGGCACCGCGGACGACGCCGACGCCGGGCTCTACGAGGCGGACCTCACGGGTCCCGTCGCCCTGGTGCTCGGCGGCGAGGAGCGGGGCATGGCGGCAGCCGTCGCGGAGCGCTGCGATGCCGTGATCGCCATCCCGATGGCCGGCAGCGTGGAGAGCCTGAACGTGTCCGTGGCGGCCGGTGTGTGCCTGTACGAGGCCTGCCGGCAGCGCCGCTCGATTGCGTCTGCGCCGGGGCTCGGTTAATATTCGCGGCCCGCTTCGGCGCGGGACTCCACATAACCTCTTGCCGCACCGGATGGCGGGCGGCTGTAATCCGAAAGGGGATACGATGAGACACTACGAGATCGTGTTTCTGGTCCACCCTGACCAGAGCGAACAGGTACCGGCCATGGTGGAGCGGTACGAGAGCATGATCACCGACGGCGGCGGTACCGTTCACCGCCTCGAGGACTGGGGCCGTCGCCAGCTCGCCCATCCCATCGCCAAGGCCCACAAGGCCCATTACGTCCTGATGAACATCGAGTGCGCCAGAGAGACGCTCGATGAGCTCACCGGCGCGTTCAAGTTCAACGACGCCGTGCTCCGCCACCTCGTGATCAAGCGCGACAAGGCCGTCACCGAGGCCTCGCCGATGGCCAAGGCCGTCGAGGACGAGAAGGCCAAGGAGCGCGAGGCCCAGCGTCGCCGCGACGCCCGCGCCGAGGCCGAGGCCCGTGCCCGTGCCGCCGAGGAGGAGGAGAAGACCGAGGACGAGAACGAGAAAGAGGACGAGACGAAGGAAGAGACCGTGGAAGCGGCCTCTGCCGAGGAGAGCGGCGAGGAAGTCGCCTCCGAGACGTCCGCAGAAGACAGCGAGACGGCGAAAGCCGGCTCCGCCTGAACAGGAGTATTGCCATGAGTCGCTATTCCCGCCGGCGCAAGTACTGCCGTTTCACCGCCGAAGGCATCGAAGAGATCGACTACAAGGACATCGGCCTGCTGAAGAGCTTTATCTCGGAGACGGGCAAGATCGTTCCCAGCCGCATCACCGGCACGAAGTCCCACTACCAGCGGCAGCTGTCCACGGCCGTCAAGCGCGCCCGCTACCTGGCGCTGCTGCCTTACACCGACCGTCACTGACGGCCGGGCCGCCGGCCTCTCCGAGCACAAGGCCGGCGGCGGGTCCCATGCGACAGATCGCTGTCTGGATTACTGCCCGCTTTCATCGCGCGGTGCTGGTGATAGCGGCGCTGTTCCCGGTACTGCCGGTGTTGAGCGGCGCGACCACCGTGCTGACGGTGCTGGCTCGGGGCCTGCGCGAGGGAGCCGCGGCGGCCTTCCTGGCTTCCGTGCTGCTGATCGCCGCGGTGGCCGTGATGCAGGATTTCCAGATGTCGCTGGTGGGGTATCTGGCGCTGGTGCAGGGAGGCAGCCTGGCCGCGGTCTGGCTCCTCGTGTCCACCCGCTCCCTGACGCTGACGGCGCAGGCGCTCGCGGTCCTGATGCTGATGGGCGTCGGTGTGTTCTACGCGCAGGTGGACGACGTGGCGGGCTTCTGGCGGCCGTTCCTGGAGCAGTTCGCCGGCAATATCGCCGAGGCCGGCGGCATGGCCATGGACGCCTCGGCGTTCGTGGCCACCGCGCAGGTGCTGATCACCGGTCTGGCCTTCGGCATGACCTGGGTCGGCACGATGCTGGTGATCCTGCTGGGCTATGCGCTGTATGCCCTGCTGCCGGAGCGCGAACCCGTATTCGGCCGCTTCCGGGAGCTGAACCTGGGGCGCACACTGGCGCTGGCCACGGCCGTCATCAGCGTGGCGGCGACACTGACCAGCTCGCCGTGGCTGGTGAATTCGGCGCTGGCGCTGCTGGTCGCGTTCGTCGTGCAGGGCCTCGCGCTGGTGCACGGTTTGTTCGTGGCGCGGCAGTGGCCGCCGGCGCTGCTGATCGTGATATACGTACTGGCGATACTGCCGTCGCCGGTCTCCGGTGCCGTCATCGGGATGCTGTCCCTGGGCGGTTACCTCGACGCCTGGATCGACATCCGCCGGCGCGTGCCGGCCGTCTCCGGGCAGGAATGAATCTGGTAACGTAGGCTGCCTGGCGCAGCACTCTGACAACGGGTGAACGGAATGGAAGTGATACTGCTCGAGAAGATCGAAAACCTCGGCACCATCGGCGACAAGGTGACCGTGAAGTCCGGCTACGGCCGCAACTACCTGCTGCCCCAGGGCAAGGCGACGCTGGCCACCAAAGCCAACGTGGCGAAGTTCGAGGCCATGCGCGCGGAGTTCGAGAAGCAGGCCGCCAGCGAGCTGGATGCCGCCAAGGCCCGGGCGGAGAAGCTCGCCGACATGCGGGTCGAGATTCCGGCCAAGGTGGGTCCGGAGGGCAAGCTGTTCGGCTCGGTGGGCACCGCCGAGATCGCCGACGCGGTGACGGAGAAGGGCGTCGAGATCGAGCGCGCCGAGGTGCGACTGCCGGAAGAGGGCCCGCTGCGCGAGGCGGGCGAGCACACCGTCGGTGTGCACCTGCACGCCGACGTCGACGTCGAGATCACCGTGGCGGTGGTCCCGGAGGAGCCGGAGACGGGCGCCCCGGGCGCCTAGCAGCCGCAGGGGGGAGCCGTCGACGACTCGATAACCATGGTCCGGGCACTGGAAGAGCAGGAGGCGCGCGAGGCGGCGGAAACGCGCCTGCGCACGCCGCCGCACAGTATGGAGGCCGAGCAGTCGCTGCTCGGCGGGCTGATGCTGGACAACGCCGCCTGGGACAAGGTGGCGGACATCGTCACGGCGCAGGACTTCTACCGCAAGGACCACCAGCTCATCTTCGAGGCCATCGGGCGCTTATCCGAGAGCGGCCAGCCGTCCGATGCGGTCACGCTGCACGAGCACCTGGACAACCGCGGCGAGCTGGGCAAGGTCGGCGGTCTGGACTACCTGGCCACGCTGGCGAACGAGACGCCGAGCTCGGCCAACGTGCGCGCTTACGCGGAGATCCTGCGCGAGCGCTCCGTGCTGCGCCAGCTGATCTCGGCCGGCAACGAGATAGCGGGCAGCGCGTTCACCACGGAAGGGCGCACGGCCAGCGAGCTGGTGGACGATGCCGAGCGCCGGGTCTTCGAGATCGCGGAACAGGGCTCCCGGCGGGGCGGTTTCAAGAGCCTCAAGTCCATCCTGCCGGAGACCATCGACCGGATCGACATGCTGCATCAGTCGGACGGCGATATCACCGGCATCTCCTCCGGTTACACGGAGTTCGACAAGATGACGGCGGGCCTGCAGAACGGCGACCTGATCATCATCGCCGGCCGCCCCTCCATGGGCAAGACGACCCTCGCCATCAACATCGCGGAGAATGCCTCCATCGGCGCGAAGGTGCCGACCGCCATCTACTCCATGGAGATGAGCGCCGACCAGCTCGCCTTCCGCATGATCTCCTCGCTCGGCCGCGTGGATCAGAGTCACCTGCGCACGGGCCGCTTCCCCGACGAGGACTGGTCCCGCATCAACACGGCCGTGCAGCTGATGTCCGACGCGCCGATCTTCATCGACGATACGCCGGCCATGTCGCCGACGGAGATGCGGGCCCGCGCCCGGCGGCTGAAACGCGAGCACGGTCTCGGCCTGGTCGTGGTGGACTACCTGCAGCTGATGCAGGTGCCGGGCAACAAGGAGAACCGGGCCACCGAGATCTCGGAGATATCCCGCTCCCTGAAGGCGCTTGCCAAGGAACTGTCCGTGCCCGTCATCGCGCTCTCGCAGCTCAACCGTAGCGTCGAGCAGCGCCAGGACAAGAAGCCGGTGATGTCGGATCTGCGCGAATCCGGTGCCATCGAGCAGGATGCCGACATCATCTGCTTCATCTACCGGGACGAGGTCTACGATGCCGACTCGCCGCGCAAGGGCATCGCCGACATTACCATCGCCAAGCAGCGCAACGGCCCCACGGGCGAGTTCCCGCTCACCTTCCTGGGCCGTTTCACCAAGTTCGAGAACTGGGCGCCCGACGCCTGGGGCGACGGACCGTATCAGTGAGGGCGACGGCCTGCGCGCGGGTGCATACCGGCGCACTCAGGCACAACCTGGCCGAGCTGAAGAGACGCGCGCCAGGCTACCGGGTGATGGCCGTCATCAAGTCGAACGGCTACGGCCACGGGCTGGTGGCGGCCGCGACGGCGCTGGATGCCGCCGACGCCTTTGCGGTGGCACGCATGGAGGAGGCCCTGCGGCTCCGTGAGGCCGGCATCGACAAGCCGCTGGTGCTGCTCGAGGGCGTATTCGACAGCCACGACCTGGCGCTCGCGAGAGCGCAGCGGCTCGAGCTGGTCGTCCATTGCGCCGAGCAGATCGGCCTGCTGACCGATTCGGCGCCGGAGCTGCCCCTGACGGTGTGGCTGAAGGTGGATACCGGGATGCACCGACTGGGCATCGCCCCGGAAGACGTGGCGGAGGCGGTATGCGCGCTGCGCTCCTCGCCCGCCGTGGCCGAACTCCGGCTCATGACCCACTTCGCCCAGGCCGAACGGCTGGAAGACGCCATGACGCCGGTCCAGATCCGTTCGCTGCAGGCGGCCGCCGACGGCTTCGACGGCGCGGTCACCCTGGCCAACTCCGCAGCCATACTCGGCTGGAAACCGGATCTGGACGCGATGGCGGCAGGCGGTCCGGCTTTCGGTCCCGCCTGGATCCGCCCCGGCATCTGCCTGTACGGCATATCGCCGTTCCCCGACGCGACGGGCGCGCAACTCGGGCTCGATCCCGCCATGGAGTTCCTCTCTACGCTGATCGCGGTCAAGCCGGTGGCCGCCGGAGAACGAATCGGCTACGGCGGACGCTACCGGGCGGAGCGCGACATGCGCCTCGGCATCGCCGCCGTGGGCTACGGCGACGGCTATCCCTGGTGCATGCCGGACGGCGCGCCGGTACTGGTCGGCGGCCGGCGCGCGCCCATCGCCGGGCGCGTGTCGATGGACATGATCACGGTCGATCTCAGCGACCTGCCCGAGGCGGCGGTGGGCGACGAGGTGATGCTGTGGGGCAGGGGGCTGCCGGTCGAGGAGGTGGCCCGCTACGCCGGCACGATCCCGTACGAACTCGTCTGCCGGGTCACGGAGCGGGTGATAAAGGTCACGGAATAACCCGCATCGGCGGGAGCCGCGCGGGCAATCAGGTCAGGAAAAAGCCCATCTTGACGCCGGCGAGCTGGAGCACGTCGTTGTCGGTCAGCTTGCGCGCCTGCGGCCCGATCGACTCGCCGTTGACCCGCGGATAGTCGCCTTCCTTGCCGCTCTCGACGTGCACCACGTAGTAGCCTTCGGCGCGCCGGGTGATGGCCGCCACCTGTACGCCGGGCCGGCCGAGCGTGGTCAGCGCCTTGGTCAGCTCGAGCTCCCGCCCGGCGAACGCGCCCGAGAGCACCTGCAGCTTCGCGGTGGGCAGTGCCGCCGGCGCCGGCGCGGCGTCCGAGGCCGCCGTAGCCGTGTGGGCAGGTTCGGGTTCCGGCGCGACGCCGGCCGCCTGGTCGACGGCCTTCTGCGCCTCGTCCAGATGCTCCGGCCTGTGCTGGCTCGGCGGGATCACCATCGTCTTCTCGAATTCGTCCTGTTCCACCTCGTTGGCCTGTTGGTCCACGAAGCGCAGCTGGTGGTGGCCGATGGTGATGGTGTCGCCGTGCTGGAGCGCGTGCTTCTTGATCAGCTTGCCGTTGACATAGGTGCCGTTGGTGCTGTTCAGGTCCTCGAGGAACGAGTCATTGAGGATATTGATGATCAGCGAGTGATGGCCGCTCACCGCCGGGTTGTCGATGCGCACGTCGTTATCGGGCAGCCGCCCGATCGTGTAGCGCTCCTTGGTCATGTTGTATTCGGCCAGTACCTGGCCGTCCAGACTCAGAATCAACCGTGCCATTTGCTGTCACTCGCTCCTGCCGATGGTGCAAGACGCCCCCCGGGGCGACATCCCTGCGATCATTGCCGGAAAAGTCCGGAAATTCTGTCGATCAGTCCGCGTTTTGCGGGGAAAGACTCCAGGACCCTGGCCAGCATGATGGAGACGTTGTCCCGGCCGCCGTGGTCGTTCGTGAGCTGGACCAATTGTTGACCAACTACATCAAGGCTAGCACTAAACGTGCTGATAGTTAAATGAATATCTTCATCTTCCACCATGTCCGGCAGTCCGTCGGAGCAGAGCAGATAGACATCGTCCTTCTCCACCTCGTACTCCTGGACCTCCACCTCGACCGCCGGCTCAACCCCGAGCGCCCTTGTAACATAATTCCGGTTCGTCGACCTCTGCGCCTCTTCCGGCGAATAGAAACCGCGGTCCACCAGCTCCTGCAGCAGGGAGTGATCCAGCGTCAGCTGCTGGAACTGGTCGGCTCGCAGGCGGTAGGCCCGGGAGTCGCCCACGTGGGCCACCGAGATCCGGTCGTCGAAGAACAGGCAGGCGACGATCGTGGTGCCCATGCCCTCGCACTGGGGCTGGCTCTGGGCGGTCTGGTAGATGATCTTGTTGGCCCGGGAGATGGCATCGCGCAGAGAAATGGTCTGGCGCATCAGGCCGGAGGTGGGCTCGACCTCGCCCCGGTTCTCCCGGTTGGCGGCCTCGCTGACCAGGTCGAAGACCGTCTTCACGGCGATGCCGCTGGCGACCTCGCCGGCGTTGTAGCCCCCCATGCCGTCGGCGAGCACCATCAGCCCGATGTCGGGCTGGGTGGCGATGGCATCCTCGTTGTGATCGCGCACCTTGCCGGTGTCCGTGATCTCGGAGAATCCGATCTTCCCCTTGAGGCTCATTCTGCTTGCCTGTCTACCGGTCCAGGTTGTGCGTGCTGTCGTTCTCGCCGCGGGACGTCAGCGCCGTGCTGGCGTGCCCGCGTGCCGGTTCCGGTTCCCTGGCAAGTGCCTCTCGTCCGTTGTTCTCCCGGGCAGGCCGTCCCGCAGTGCGGCCGGCCCGTCTGAGCGCCGCTTTTCGTCGGTGGCTCGCATGTGCCCGGTCCGCCATGATGGGTGCCTCGATCGGGAGCACTCCCTGTGCCGATCGCGTAAGGGTAACACCAACTGAACATAAGTCGGAACGTCGCACGCGACAGCGGCGGGCCGCCCGGCGTGGCCGGTCGGCGGTGCTCGCGGAGGGCGGCACGGCGGAAGAGGCCGGCGCCGCAATCGTGTCGGTCGTTGTTGTTTTCATCGTGGAATCACCCGGCGGGCAGTATAGGTCAAGCGCCGCGGGATTATTGAGATACCGTTACCACTTTGGCCTGCGAACCGGTGCGCGCGGCGATGCTATCATCTCCGGTTTTACGGGCCGGCGGCAGGCCGGCAGCGAATCATGGCGAAGACACGCACTGCCTACGTCTGTTCCTCCTGCGGCGCCCACAGCGTCAAGTGGCAGGGCCAGTGTGCGGACTGCGGCGACTGGAACACCCTGAGTGAAGTGCGTCTGGCGCACGGTGGCGGCGCGGCGGCGTCGGGCGCCGGTGCCGGTCTGGCGGCACTCGCCACACTCGCGGAGGCGGGCGCCGAAGAGCGCGAGCGCACCACCACCGGTTTCGGCGAATTCGACCGGGTGCTGGGCGGCGGGCTGGTGCCGGGCGCAGTCATACTCCTCGGCGGCGATCCGGGCGTCGGCAAGTCGACGCTGCTGCTGCAAGTGGCGGCGCGGCTGCGAGGTTCGCTGCCGGTGCTCTACGTGAGCGGGGAGGAGAGCCTGCGGCAGGTCGCCCAGCGGGCCCGCCGGCTGGGGGTGGCTGACAGCGATCTGCACCTGCTGGCCGAGACCCGCCTGGACGTCATGCTGGATGCGGTCACGCGCTCGCGGGCCTCCGTGCTGATCGTCGATTCCATGCAGACCATCACGGCGGACGGCCTGGACTCGGCGGCGGGCAGCGTCAGCCAGCTGCGCGAATGCGTCGCGCGGCTGGTGCGCCTGGCCAAGGAGCGCGACGTCGCCGTGTTCATCGTCGGCCATGTAACCAAGGAGGGCGCCATCGCCGGGCCTCGTGTGGTCGAGCACATGGTGGATACCGTGCTCTATTTCGAGAGCGATCCCGCGAGCCGCTTCAGCATGGTCAGGGCCGTCAAGAACCGCTTCGGTGCGGTCAACGAGATCGGCATGTTCGCCATGGGCGCCGAGGGCTTCCGCGAGGTGAAGAATCCGTCCGCAATCTTCCTCTCCCGGGACACGGCAGAGACCGCCGGCGGCGTGGTGACGGTGGCCTGGGAGGGCAGCCGGCCGATGCTGGTGGAGGTGCAGGCGCTGGTGACGGAGAGTGCGGGCGGCTATCCGCGACGGTTGTCCCAGGGCCAGGATCAGAACCGGCTGAATCTGCTGCTGGCCGTGCTGCAGCGCCACGGCGGGCTGTCGCTGGCCGGCGACGACGTGTTCGTCAACGTGGTCGGCGGCATCCGCATCGCCGAGACCGCGGCCGACCTGCCGACCTTGCTGGCCGTGGTGTCGAGTCTGCGGGACCGGGTGCTCGACCGGCGCACCATCAGCTTCGGCGAGATCGGCCTGGCGGGCGAGGTGCGTCCCGTGCGCTATGGCGAGGAGCGGCTCGCCGAGGCGGCGAAGCAGGGCTTCAGGCGGGCGATCGTGCCGAAGGCGAACGCGCCCCGGCGAGCCCTGGAGGGCATGGAAGCGATACCCGTGTCGCGGCTCTCCGAGGCCCTGGACGCGGCCTTCGGCTGACCGGCTGACCGCTCAGTCCGCGCCGGCGGCCAGTCGCGGCGGCTCCCGTTCCCGGATGCGCGCCGAGCGCACCATGTTCTCGCTGGTCGCCAGGATCTCCACCGGGTAATCGTTGAGTTCGAGCACCGTGCCGGGCTCCGGAATGGTCTCCAGCGTTTCCAGGATCAGCCCGTTCAGGGTCTTCGGCCCGTCCGTCGGCAGCTGCCAGCCCAGCAGGCGGTTCAACTCGCGCACGTTGGCGCTGCCGTCGATGATCCAGCCGCCCGCGCCGTCGGGCTGCAGGTCAGGATGCTGGTCCGAGGGCACCGTGCGGAACTCGCCGACGATCTCCTGCAGGATGTCTTCCAGCGTCACCATGCCCTGGATGTCGCCGTACTCGTCGACCACCAGCGCGAGGCGGCGCTTGCGCTGCTGGAACTGGACCAGCTGCGTGCTGAGCGGCGTGCCCTCCGGCACGTAATAGGGCTCCTGCAGCGCCTCCACCAGGTCGTCGCGCGTGAGGTCCGCCTTGCGCAGGGCAGTGACGAGCCGCCGGATGTGCAGAATGCCCACCACGTTGTCGATACTGTCCCGATAGGCGGGCAGCCGCGTGTGCTGGCTGGCCTGGATCTGGTCCAGGATCTGCACCATCGGCTCCTCCAGATTGATGGCGATGATCTCGTTGTGGGGCACCATGATGTCGTCCACGGTGACCTTCTCGAGGTCCAGGATGCTGGTGAGCATGCGCCGGTAGCGCCGCGAGATCATCGCGCCGGCCTCGTTGACCACGGTGCGCAACTCTTCGCTGCTGAGCGAGTGGGACTGCGCCTCGTCGTGGCGGACGCCGAACAGGCGCAGTACGGCATTGGCCAGCAGGTTCGTGACCCAGACGAACGGATACAGCACGCGCAGCAGCGGGTAGTAGATGAACGCTGCGGGCAGCGCCACGCGTTCCGGGTGCAGGGCGGCCAGGGTCTTCGGCGCCACCTCCGCGAAGATCAGGATTACCAGTGTCAGCAGGCCGGTGCCGATGGCGATGGCCGCCTCGCCGCCGACGCGCAGGGAGATCAGTGTGACCAGCGAGGCGGCAGAGATGTTGACCAGGTTGTTGCCGAGCAGGATCAGACCGATCAGGCGATCCGGCCGACGAAGCAATGCCTCGGCGAGCTTTGCCCCCCGGTGGCCGGAGCGGGCGCGGTGTCGCAGGCGGTAGCGGTTCAGGCTCATGAGAGCCGTTTCGGTGCCCGAGAAGAATGCCGACAGTATCAGCAGCAGCCCGAGCAGCCCGAACAGGAAGCCCATAGGTTGGTCTTCGGTCAAAGAGGGGGCACCCCGTCTCCTTTCAACTTGGTAGCGGGCAGTTGACCAACAGGGCAGCGCCGCTGTCAAGCGCGCGGATCGCGGCACGGCGGGCAGGGCCGCCCCCGCGCGACGCCGCGCTCAGCCCCAGGGCCGGTGCAGGATGTACTCGAGGACGATCTTGCTGCCGTAGTAGGCCAGCACCAGCGTGAAGAAGCCGCCGAGGTAGAGATAGATGGCGCGCCGCCCCCGCCAGCCCGCGAGCTGGCGCCCGATCAGGAGCACGCCGAACAGGCCCAGCGCGATGAAGGAGAGCACGCTCTTGTGCAGCAGATGCTGGGCGAACAGGTTCTCGACACGCACCAGGCCGCTGAACACCGCCAGGAGCAGACAGAGGAAACCGGCCATGGCCACGCCGTAGAGCAACGACTCCATGGTCTCCAGCGGCGGCATCAACCGCGTGTAGAGTCCCATCTTCGCCTTGCGCAGCAGGCGGTCCTGATGCAGGGCGGCGAACGCGAGCACCGCGCCCACCGCGAGCAGGCTGTAGGCGAACATCGACAGCATGACGTGGGTGCGAAGTTGCCAGGTCAGGCTTGCGGTGACGTTGGCCTCATTGCTGAAGCCGGTGCCGAGCGCCGCCACGCCCGCCACGAGGAAGAGCATGGCCGAGAGGCCGCGCAGCCGCTCCCTGAGCGCGGCCAGCGTGGCCAGGATGGCGACCTGCCACCCGGCGAGAGACGTCATGCTGAAAATGCTGAGCCGCAGGGCGTCGCCTACCAGGATCTCGCGTGCCAGCAACTGTTCGTGGGCCAGTAGTCCCGCCAGCGCCAGCGGCAGGGAGAGCCAGAACAGGACCTCGTGCCGATGCTCGTATTTCGGCATCTGACCGGCCGCCAGCAGGCAGCCTGCACCGGCGTACAAGGCGAGAATTGTGATTTGAAACACGGAAACCCTGGGAGGCGTCAAATAGGTTTAGAAGCACCGAAATCATCGCACATGGTGTCCCTGTTTAGAACCCTGTCATCCCGACGCGCAGGCGCTTGGCCGGCCAGGGAGGGGCGAGCTTCGAGCAGAGACCGGAGCGGGTCGAAAGCCTATGCGGATCAGGATCATGGGATGCAGCGGAGGGATAGGTGCGGGAACGCGCACCTCCGCCATGCTGATCGACGACGACGTCCTCCTGGACGCCGGCACCGGCGTCGGCGATCTGCAGCTAGACGAGCTCTCGCGCATCCGCCACGTCTTCCTCACCCACTCCCACCTCGACCATATCGCGGGACTGCCGCTGTTCCTCGACAGCGTGTTCGAGAGCCGCGACGGCGAGCAGATCACCGTCTACGGTCGGCGCGAGACGCTGGAGGCGGTGCAGAAGCACCTGTTCAACTGGGTGATCTGGCCCGACTTCTCGGTGCTGCCGACGGAGGACGATCCCGTGCTGCGCTATCGCGTCTGCAATCCCGGCGACACGGTGCGCATCGGCGCGCGGGAGTTCACCGCCGTGGACGTCGCCCACAGCGTCCCGGCCCAGGGCTACACCATCAACGATGCGGGCAAGGGCTTCGCGGTGAGCGGCGATACCGGCACCAACCGCACGCTGTGGCCCATACTGAATTCCCTGCCGGAACTGCGGGCCCTGGTCATCGAGGTCTCCTTTCCCAATGCGCAGGAGCATCTGGCGCGGGAATCGGGCCACTACACGCCGATTACCATGGCCGAGGACATCGCCCAGCTCCGGCACACGCCTGACATCTGGCTCACGGCCATGAAGCCGGGCGAGGAAGAGGTGATCCTGCACCAGGTCAAGGAGGCACTGCCCCTGCGCCGGGTCGAGATGCTGTCCCGGGGCGCCGTACTCGACATCTGACATCCGGTTTTCCGGCCGGCTGCCGAACCGCTAGAATAAGCCGCTGTCAAAGGCCTCTCACGGCCTCCAGTCATTCACGCCCGCGGGCGACGGCAGCATGTTCGACAATCTCAGCGATCGACTGAGTGGTGCGGCGAAATCCCTCACGGGCAAGGGCCGCATCACCGAAGACAATATCCGGGACACCCTCCGGCAGGTGCGCATGGCCCTTTTGGAGGCCGACGTGGCCCTGCCCGTGGTCAAGGACTTCATCGGCCGGGTGCGCGAACGGGCGCTCGGCGAAGAAGTCTCGCGCAGCCTCACGCCGGGTCAGGCGTTCGTCAAGATCATCCAGGCGGAGCTGGAGCGGGTGCTGGGCGGGGAGACCCAGGCGCTGGATCTGCGCGCGCAGCCGCCGGTGGTCATCCTGCTGGCCGGCCTGCAGGGCGCGGGCAAGACCACCACGGCGGCGAAGCTCGCCCGGCGCCTGATCGAGAAGGAGAAGAAGTCCGTCGCACTGGTCAGCGTCGACGTGCATCGGCCGGCCGCCATCCTTCAGCTGGAGCGCCTGGCCGGCGAGGTGGGCGCCGAGTGGATTCCCTCCGAGGCCTCGGAGGCGCCCACGGTCATCGTGCAACGGGCGCTGGAGGCAGCCCGGCGTGGCTTCGCGGACGTCCTCATCGTGGATACCGCGGGGCGCCTGCACGTCGACGACGAGATGATGAGCGAGGTCCGTGCGGTGCACGAGCTGGCCTCGCCCCACGAGACCCTGTTCGTGATCGATGCGATGGCGGGCCAGGACGCCGTGAACGCGGCCCGGGCCTTCTCCGAGGCGCTGCCGCTCACCGGGGCCGTCCTGACCAAGGCGGACGGCGACGCCCGCGGCGGGGTCGCCCTCTCGGTGCGCGAGATTACCGGCAAGCCCATCCGCTTCATGGGCGTCGGCGAGAAGACGGACGCGCTGGAGGTGTTCCACCCGGGGCGTATGGCCACGCGCATCCTCGGCATGGGCGACGTGCTCTCCCTGGTCGAGGAGGTCGAGCAGAAGGTCGACCGCAAGAAGGCGGAGAAGCTCGCCGGCAAGCTCGCGAAGGGCAGGGGCTTCACGCTCGCCGACATGCGTGATCAGTTCCAGCAGATGCTGGAGATGGGCGGCCTCGAGTCCCTGCTCGACAAGTTGCCGGGGATGGGCAAGATCAACCCGGCGGCGCTGAAGGGCCAGGCCGACGACGGTCAGTTGCGCCGCCAGATCGCCATCATCAACTCCATGACCCCCGGCGAGCGGCGCTTCCCCAAGACCATAAACGGTTCGCGCAAGCGGCGTATCGCCACTGGCAGCGGGGTGCAGGTGCAGGACGTGAACCGGCTGCTGAAGCAGTACACGCAGATGGAGAAGATGATGAAGCGTTTCTCCAAGGGCGGCATGAAGAAGATGATGCGCGGCATGCCCGGAGGCGGCATGCCGCCGATGGGCCGCTGACGGGCTGTGCCGCGAGCGCCGGAACCGCCCGGTGAACTGCCCCCAGTGAACCGCCTAAAAGTTCTTCACTTTTTCGGGTATTGCAGTAGAATGACGTGTTTTCTCGGGCGCCGGGCCGAGCGATTGCCTGCGCCCGCGTCTATGCTTTTCAGAAAACGGTTTCAGAATCGAGAATGGGCGAGGTCCATTAGTACATGGTCAGCATCCGGTTAACCAGGGGAGGGGCGAAGAAGAAGCCCTTCTATCACGTCATCGTGACGGACAGCCGCAATCGGCGGGACGGCCGCTACATCGAGCGGCTCGGCTTCTTCAACCCGCAGGCGAAGGAGGACGAAGAGTCCCTGCGCCTCGACGTGGCCCGTGTCGAGCACTGGATCGGTCAGGGCGCCCGGCCGTCGGAGCGGGTGGCTTCGCTGCTGAAGCAGGCCCGCAAGACCGCCGCCAGCGCCTGAGCGGCATCCCGCCCGGCGGGACCGTGGAAGGACGCGTTCCGGCGGAAACGGGCGACCTGGGCGACTTGGGCGGCCTGGTCGCCCTGGGCCGGATCAGCGGCGTCCACGGCATACGGGGATGGGTCAAGGTGTTTTCCTACACCGATCCCCGGGAGAACGTGCTCTGCTACCCGGAGTGGTGGCTGATCAGGGGCCGGGAGCGGCGCCTGGTGCGGGTGCGCGACGGCCGCGCGGGCGGCCGCACGATCACCGCCGCGCTGGAGAGCATCGAGGGCCGTGACGCGGCAGAGGAGTGGGTCGGGGCCGAGATCGCCGTCGAGCGCTCGAGCCTGCCGGAGCCCGGAGAAGGAGAGTTTTACTGGGCCGATCTGATCGGCCTGGAAGTGCGCGACAGCCGCGGCGAGCGGCTGGGCCGGGTCGGCCAGATGCTGGAGACCGGCGCGCACGACGTGATGGTGGTCGAGCGCGGCGAGGGAGAGGATCTGCTGATCCCCTTCGTGATCGACCGGATCGTGAAGGCGGTGCGCCTGGAAGAGGGCTGCATCGTCGTCGACTGGGAGTGGAGCTGACCCCGTGCACATCGAAGTGGTCAGCCTGTTCCCGGACGAGGTCCTGACCGTCGGGCGCTTCGGCGTCGTCGGTCGGGCCGTGGACGGCGGGCTGGTGTCGCTGGGCGCGGTGAATCCGCGGGATTTCACCGAGGACGTGCACCGCACGGTGGACGACAGGCCCTACGGCGGCGGCCCGGGCATGGTGATGAAATTCGGCCCGCTGGCGGCCGCGATCGGCGCGGCCCGCGGACGGGCCGGAGGCGGGGCCCGGGTGGTGTACCTGAGCCCCCAGGGCAGGCGCTTCGACCAGGGCCTGGCGCGGGAGTATGCGACGCTGCCGGGGCTGGTGCTGGTGGCCGGACGCTACGAGGGCGTCGACGAGCGGCTGATCGAGGCCGGCGTCGACGAGGAGGTCTCGGTCGGGGACTTCGTCCTCAGCGGCGGCGAGATCGCGGCCATGGCGGTGATAGACGCCACGGTGCGGCTGCTGCCGGGAACGCTGGGCGACGCGGAGTCGGCGGCGCAGGAGTCGTTCGAGACGGGACTGCTCGACTGCCCGCATTACACCCGTCCGGAGGTCGTGGACGGCCGGCGGGTGCCGGCGGTGCTGACCTCCGGCGACCACCGGGCCATCGCCCGCTGGCGGCTGAAGCAGTCGCTGGGCAGGACCTGGGCGCGGCGGCCGGATCTGCTGCGCGACAGGCAGCTGACGGACGAGGAGCGCGAGCTGCTCGAGGAATACAAGGCCGAAGCAGAGAATGCCGCGGCCGGAATACGGTAAGACATTCAACATTCGACTGAGACAGCAGGAACAAGCCATGAGCAAGGTCATCGACGCTTTGGAGCAGGAACAGATGCAGCGCGAGGTACCCGAGTTCGCCCCGGGCGACACGGTAGCCGTGCAGGTACGCGTCAAGGAAGGCGACCGGGAGCGTCTCCAGTCCTACGAGGGCGTGGTGATCGCCAAGCGCAACCGCGGTCTGAACTCGTCTTTCACCGTGCGCAAGATGTCCCATGGCGAGGGCGTGGAGCGTGTCTTCCAGACCTACAGCCCCTCCATTGGCGACATCATCGTCAAGCGCAAGGGCGACGTGCGCCGTGCCAAGCTCTACTATCTGCGTGGCCGCACGGGCAAGGCGGCCAGGATCCGCGAGAAGATCTGACGGCGATGCCGTGACCCCGTCCGCCGTAGGAACGAAGCCTGCCGGCCGGGGTCACAGCTGACATGACGGAACGCTCCCGCAACAAGACCCGCGCGGGCCTCGTCGCCCTCATGGCGGCGGCCCTGGGATCGACCGGCTGTGCCTCGCTGGTTTCCTCCGCCGCGTCCGGCTTCGCCGACAACCTGAGCTCGGCCGTGCTGAACCAGACGGATCCGGAAACGGTGCGCGACGGTGCGCCGGCGTATCTGCTGCTGCTGGACAGCCTGGTTGAGGGCAACCCCGACGATCCCGCCGTTCTGCAGGCTGCCGCCGAGCTCTATGCTTCCTACGGCGCGGTGTTCGCCGACGACCCGGAGCGTGCCCGGCGCCTCACCCGACGAGCCCGCGCCTACGGCGAGCGCTCCCTCTGTCTCGAGTACCGGCCCGCCTGCGCCTGGCACGAGCAGGACTACGCCGCCTTCGAGGCGTCCCTGGAGGGCCTGAAGCCAGGCGATGCCGACGCACTCTACAGCTACGCCCTGTCGTCGCTGGCCTACATCCGCGCGCACAGCGACGACTGGAACTCGCTGGCCGAGCTGCCGAGGATGGAAGCGATACTGGAGCGCCTGCTCGTGCTGGACGACGGCGACTACCAGGCGCAGCTCTATACCTATCTCGGCATCCTCGCGACGCTGCGGCCGCCGTCTCTCGGCGGCGAACCCGAACTCGCGCGAAACTATTTCGAGCGCGCCATCGAACTCACGGACGGCAGGGACCTGGCCGTGAAGGTGGAGTACGCGCGGGGCTATGCGCGTCTGCTGTACGAGCGGGATCTCCACGACCGGCTTCTGAACGAGGTTCTCGAGGCCGATCCCGTGGTGCCCGGTTACACCCTTACCAACACGCTGGCCCAGCGCGACGCGGAAGTGCTGCTCGAGAGCGCCGACGCGTATTTCTGAGCCCGGACTCCGAGCGAAGAGCTACTCACAGGGAGTGCAAGTCATGAATGCCCGAATCATCGTCCTCATTGCCCTCACCGCGCTGCTGCCGGTCGCCGGCCCGGCATCCGCGGTGGATCTGAAGATCGCCACCATCGCCCCCGAGGGTTCGACCTGGATGAAGGACATGCGGGCGGCGGGCGCGGAGATCGCCGAGCGCACCGACGGCCGGGTGAACATCAAGCTCTATGGCGGTGGCGTCATGGGCGACGACAAGAAGGTGCTGCGCAAGATCCGCATCGGCCAGCTGCACGGCGGCGTCTTTACGGCCAACAGCATGGAGCAGTACTACCCGGACCTGAACATCTACGGCCTGCCGCTGCTGTTCGAGAACCACGGCGAGGTCCGGTACGTGCGCGAGCGCGTCGACCCGAAGCTCGAGGCCGGACTCGAGGAGGCCGGCTTCGTCAGTTTCGGTTTCGCCGGAGGCGGCTTCGCCCGGTTCCTCTCCAACACGCCGGTGCGCTCGGTGGACGACCTGAAAGGCAAGAAGGTCTGGGTGCCGGAGGGCGACCAGATCAGCTATCGGGCCATGGAGGCGCTCGATCTGTCCCCGGTGACCCTGCCCGTGACCGACGTGCTGACCGGTCTGCAGACCGGCCTGATCGACATCGTCGCCTCGCCGCCGGTGGCGGTGCTGGTGCTGCAATGGCATACCAAGGTGGATTACCTGACCGAGCTGCCGCTGCTCTACACGCTCGGCTACCTCGCCATCGACAAGCGCGCGTTCTCCCGCCTGACCGACGCCGATCAGGCGGTCGTCGACGAGGTCATGAACCGTGTCTACGAGAATTTCGACCGTATCAACCAGGCCGACAACGAGCAGGCGCTGGCTGCGCTCGCCAACACCGGCGTGGACTTCGTGGAGCCGGTGGACGGCGCCATCGACCGCTGGCGTGAGCCGGTCATGGCCGCAAACCGGAGTCTGGCGGAAGAGGGCTACCTCTCGCCGGAGCTGCTGGACGAGGTGCAGACGCTGCTGGCCGAGTACCGGACCCGGGCTGCCGCGACGGCCCAGGCGGACGGCGACGGCCCGTGACCGAGGCGCCCGGGCGTCTCGGCGGGCGTCTGAGCGAGCGCCTGGAGCGTGCAGGCCGGCTGCTGGAGGACGCGGTCCTCATCGTTCTGCTGTCCGCGATGATCCTGCTGGCCACCACCCAGATCATCATCCGCAACGCTTTCGACTTCAGCTTCATCTGGGCCGATGAAGTGCTGAAGCTGATGGTGCTGTGGGTGGCGCTGTTCGGCGCGGTGGCGGCCAGCCGGGCCGACAAGCACATCAGCATCGACGTGGTCTCGCGGTTTCTCTCGCCGGGGCTGCGCCTGATCTCCGAACTGGTGGTCAATGTCTTCACCGCCGCGGTCTGCGCCCTGCTGGCCTGGCATTCGGGACGCTTCGTCTATACGGCATGGGAGTTCGGCGACCAGCTGGTGGGCGGGCTGCCCGCCTGGTGGTTCCAGATCGTCATGCCGATCGCCTTCGGACTGATGGCCTGGCGCTATCTGCTGTTCACCGGCTCGAGTGCCGTCCGCCTCGGCAACCGCCTGCGTTACCGGGAGCCGTGATGGTCCTGTTCGGTATCGCCCTGCTCCTGCTGGCGCTGCTCGGTGCGCCGCTGTTCGCGGTCATCGCCGCGAGTGCCATGTGGGGTTATTACCAGGCGGACATCGATCTCTCCGCCGTGGCCATCGAGTTCTTCAGCGTCGGCACCATGCCTTTCCTGCTGGCGATACCGCTGTTCACGTTCGCGGGCTTCGTGCTGAGCGAGAGCGGCGCGCCCCGCCGGCTGGTGCGCATCACCCGCGCCCTGCTGGGCTGGATGCCCGGCGGGCTCGCCATCGTCTCGCTCGCCGCCTGCGCTTTCTTCACGGCATTCACGGGCGCCTCGGGTGTCACCATCATCGCGCTGGGCGCCATCCTGTATCCCGCGCTGACTCAGGCCGGTTATCCCGAGCGCTTCAACCTGGGGCTGGTCACCAGCGCCGGCAGCCTGGGCCTGCTGTTCGCGCCGTCGCTGCCGCTGATCCTGTACGGCGTCGTCGCCCAGCAGTCGATCGACGAGTTGTTCCGGGCCGGCGTGCTGCCCGGCCTGCTGATGCTGATCATGCTCTCGGGCTGGAGCCTGTGGGTGAACCGTCACCAGCGCCAGCCCCTGTCGGACTTCTCCTGGCGGGAGGTGGCGGGCGCCATGCGCGAGTCCGCCTGGGAGATCCCGTTGCCGGTCGTCGTGCTGGGCGGCATCTATTCCGGACTCATCGGCGTCTCCGAGGCGGCAGCGGTGACGGCGCTCTACGTGGTATTCGTCGAGGTCTTCATGCTGCGGGAGATCCCGCTGCGCGAGTTGCCGCGGATCATGCGCGAGTCCATGCTGCTGGTGGGCGGCATTCTGATCATCCTCGGCGTCTCGCTGGCCTCGACCAACATCATGATCGATGCCGGCGTGCCGCAGAAGCTGCTCGCCGTGGTCGAGCAGTTCGTGAGCGGGCCGCTCACCTTCCTGCTGCTCCTCCTGGTGTTCCTGCTGATCCTGGGCGCGATACTGGATATCTTCTCGGCATTGGTGCTCGTGGTGCCGTTGATCCTGCCCGTCGCCGCGCAGTACGACATACACCCGATCCATCTCGGCATCATCTTCCTGGCGGCGATGCAGCTCGGCTATCTCACGCCGCCGGTGGGTCTCAACCTGTTCATCGCCAGTTACCGTTTCGAGGAGCCCATCGTCCGCGTCTATCTGGCGACGTTGCCTTTCCTGTTGATATTGCTGATCTCGGTCATCATCATCACCTACGTGCCGGCACTGTCCCTGTGGCTGCTGCCGGGCGTCTGAGCGCGGTCTGCCGGAGGCGCCGACGTCATTAACCGGATTCGATACAGCGGCGCAGGCGCGCCGGACTGAGGAGTGAGAGCATGGCCCTGGGAAACGCCCTGATGAGAGTCCTGCGTGCGCTGTGGCGCGGACTGGACGGCATCCGCAAGATCCTGCACCTGCTGGTGCTGCTGTTCCTGTTCGCCCTGGTGGTCGCGGCCCTGTCGCCGCCGGTGGCCGAACTGCCGCGCAAGGCGGCGCTGGTGATCGCGCCGGAGGGCTACCTGGTGGAGGAGTTCGAGGGCAATCCGGTGGACCGGGCCCTTGCCGAGGCCATGGGCGACGGCGTCGGCCAGACCCGGCTGCGTGACGTACAGGATGCCCTGGCGTGGGCCGCGGAGGACGAGCGCATCCCGGCGGTGGTGCTCGAGCTGGACGCGTTCCTCGGCGGCGGTCTGACCAAGCTGCAGGCGGTCGCGAACGCCATCGAGACCTTCAAGGCATCGGGCAAGCCCGTGATCGCCATGGGCAACGCCTACACCCAGGCCGGCTACTACATTGCCGCCCACGCCGACGAGGTGTGGCTGCAGGATCAGGGCGTGGTGTTCGTGCAGGGCTACGGCATCTACCGCAACTATTTCCGCGACGCCATCGACAAGCTCGGCATCGACTGGAACGTCTTCACCGCCGGCACCTACAAGTCCTACGCGGAGCCGTTTACCCGCAACGACATGTCGGAGGCCGCCAAGTCCGCCAATCGGGATCTGCTGGGTCAGCTCTGGCAGGCCTGGCTCGGCGGGGTGTCGGCCGCCCGCGGCCTCGACGCCACGCGGCTGCAGGCCGGTATCGACAACCTTCCCGAGGAACTCGAGGCGAGCAACGGCCGTTTCTCGGATATGGCGCTCAGGCTGGGCCTGGCCGACCGGGTAACCACCCGCGCCGAGTTCCGGGAACACATGATCGGCATCGCCGGCGCCAACGGCGGGCAGGAACGCAGCTACCGCTCCATCGGCATGGACGCCTACCTGGACGGCCAGCGGCTGCTGCGCGGCGAGGAGGCGGCAGCCAGCAACGTGGCGGTGGTCGTCGCGTCCGGCCCGGTAGTGGAGGGCGACGCGCCGGCCGGCAACATCGGCGGCGAGTCCACCAGCGACCTGATCCGCCGGGCCACGGAGGACGACTCGGTGAAGGCGCTGGTGCTGCGCGTCGACAGCGGCGGCGGCAGCACGTTCGCCTCGGAGCTGATCTTCGACGAGATCCAGGCCTTCAAGGCGACGGAGCGACCGGTGATCGTGTCCATGAGCAGCGTGGCTGCCTCGGCCGGTTACTGGATTTCGTCAGCCGGCGACGAGATCCTGGCGCACCCCACGACCATCACGGGCTCCATCGGCGTGGTGGGCATGTTCCCCACGTTTCAGCGCACGCTGGAGAAGGTCGGGATCAACACGGACGGGGTGGGGACGACGACGCTGGCCGGCGCGCTGCGCCCGGACCGTGCCATGGGCGAGACGCTCCGGCGCACGATCGAAATCACGGTGGATGCGACCTACCGGGATTTCGTCGGCGGCGTCGCCGAGCAGCGCGGCCTCGATCGCGAAACGGTCGACGACATCGCCGAGGGCCGGGTCTGGACCGGCCAGGACGCATTGGAATTCGGGCTGATCGACCGATTCGGCGACCTGGACGATGCCATCGAGGCGGCGGCGGAGCGTGCGGGTCTCGCGGCGGACGAGTACGGCGTGAAATACGTGGAGCGGCCGTTGACGCCGGGTCAGGAATTCCTGCTGCAGCTGCTGAACTCCCGCATCGGCCCGACGGTGGCAGAGATCGGCTTCGCCGGCCGCGGCTCGCCGCTGGCGCCGCTCGTCACTGCGGTCGAGGACGCGTGGCGCGGCATCGCCCGCTTCAACGACCGCCGCGGCACCTACGCCGACTGCTTCTGCGACGTGCTGCGCTAGCCGGAAAAAAGGACCCGCCGGCTGCGGCAGCCGCCGGCCGCCGCGCGTCAGGCGTGCCAGTCGAGCACGACTTTGCCGGACCGGCCGGAGGCCATCGTCTCGAAGGCCTCGCCGTAGTCGGCCAGGGCGAAGTGATGCGTGATGATCGGGCCCACGTCGAGTCCGCTCTGCAGCATGCTCGACATCTTGTACCAGGTCTCGAACATCTCGCGGCCGTAGATGCCCTTCACCATCAGCCCCTTGAAGATGATCTGGTTCCAGTCGACGGCGGTGTCCTCGGGCGGAATGCCCAGCAGCGCCACCCGGCCGCCGTGGTGCATGACGCGCAGCAGTTCCCGCAGCGCGGACGGCTGCCCGGACATCTCCATGCCGACGTCGAAGCCCTCGGTCATGCCCAGTGCCGCCATGGCGTCGTCGATCGAGTCCCGCGTGACGTTCAGCGTCATGGAGGCGCCCATCTGTCTGGCCAGATCCAGGCGGTAGTCGTTCACGTCGGTGATCACCACATGGCGGGCGCCCGCATAGCGGCAGATGGCTACGGCCATGATGCCGATCGGGCCCGCGCCGGTGATGATGACGTCCTCGCCCACGAGGTCGAAGGAGAGGGCGGTGTGGGTGGCGTTGCCCAGCGGGTCGAGAATGGCTGCCATATCGTCCGTGATGGCCTCGGGCAGCTTGAAGACGTTGAAGGCGGGCACCGAGATGTACTCGGCGAAGGCGCCGGGGCGGTTCACGCCCACCCCCACGGTGTTGATGCACAGGTGACGACGGCCGGCACGGCAGTTGCGGCACACGCCGCAGGTGATGTGACCCTCGGCCGAGACCCGGTCGCCCGGTTCGAGGCCGCGCACCTCGCTGCCCACCTCGACGATGCGGCCGCAGAACTCGTGTCCCACGGCCATGGGCACCGGGATGGTCTTCTTCGCCCAGTCGTCCCACTGGTAGATGTGGATGTCCGTGCCGCAGATGGCGGTCCTGGATACCTCGATGAGGACGTCGTTGTGGCCGACCTCGGGCTCCGGGATGTCCTCGAGCCAGATGCCGGGTTCGGCCAGCTTCTTCACCAGTGCTTTCATGTGGCCTCCGCTGCTAGCTGATGACGCCTAGGTCGCGGCCCACGGCCGCGAAGGCATCGATGGCCCGGTCGAGGTGCTCCCTGTCGTGTCCCGCGGACATCTGCGTGCGAATGCGCGCCTTGCCGTGGGGCACCACCGGATAGGAGAAGCCGATCACGTAGATGCCGTGGTCCAGCAGCCGCTCGGCCATCCGGCCGGCCAGACGCGCGTCGCCCAGCATCACCGGGATGATGGGATGCTCGCCCGGCAGCAGGTCGAAGCCGAGCGCTTCCATGCGGCTGCGGAAATATTCCGCGTTGGCGGCGAGTTTCTCGCGCAGGCCGTTGTCGGATTCGAGCAGATTCACCACCTCGATGGAGGCGGCGGCGATCACCGGCGCCAGTGTGTTCGAGAAGAGATAGGGGCGGGAGCGCTGCCGCAGCCAGGCGACGATCTCCCGTCGTGCGGCGGTGAAGCCGCCGGAGGCGCCGCCCAGCGCCTTGCCGAGCGTGCTGGTGATGATGTCCACCCGGCCCATCACGCCGCGGTACTCGTGGGTGCCGCGGCCCTCCCGGCCGAGGAAGCCGGTGGCGTGGCAGTCGTCGATCATCACCAGTGCCTGATACTCGTCGGCGAGATCGCAGATGCGCTGCAGGTCGGCGATGGTCCCGTCCATGGAGAAAACGCCGTCGGTGACGATCAGGCGGGCGCGCGCGTCCTTCGCGGCCCGCAGCTGTTCCTCCAGGTCCGCCATATCGTCATGCCGGTAACGGTAGCGTTGTGCCTTGCACAGACGGATGCCGTCGATGATGCTGGCGTGATTCAGCGCGTCGCTGATGACGGCGTCCTCCGGTCCGAGCAGGGTCTCGAACAGGCCGCCGTTGGCGTCGAAACAGGAGGGATAGAGGATCGTGTCCTCGGTGCCCAGGAAACCGCTGATGCGGCCTTCCAGTTCCTTGTGCACGGTCTGGGTCCCGCAGATGAAGCGCACCGATGCCATGCCGTAGCCGTGCTCGTCGATGGCCCGGCGGGCCGCGGCGACGATCTGCGGGTGGTTGGCCAGCCCCAGGTAGTTGTTGGCGCAGAAATTGACGACGTGGCGCGTGTCGCCGTCTTCGCGCACGTCGATCTCGGCCTGCTGGGGGCCGGTGATGACCCGTTCCTCCTTGTACAGGCCCTGCTCCTTCAGCTCCTCGGTCGCTTCGGACAGCGATGCCAGAAACGCGTCTTTCACGGCGATACTCCTTGCTTGCGCTGGCTCGGAGTATATCAGCCGCGGCCGCGGCGGCCTCTGGAGTATGGGCCGGCGAGGCGCGACAATGCGGGCATGACCGAAGACGCATTGCGCATCGACAAGTGGCTCTGGCACACCCGGTTCTTCAAGACCCGGGGGCTCGCTGCGAAAGCCGTCTCCGGCGGGCACGTGCACGTCAACGGCGAGCGGGTGAAGCCGTCGCGCACGGTCCGGGCGGGCGATCGGCTGGAGATCACCCGGGACCGGCTGACCTGGCGGCTGACCGTGTTGACGCTGCCCCCGCGCCGGGGCCCCGCCCGTGAAGCCGAGGCCTGCTACCATGAGGAAGAGGGGAGCCGGCGGGAGCGCGAGGCGCTGATCGAGACGCTGCGCCAGGACCGTCGCGCCATGCCGCGCACGGACGGACGGCCGGACAAGCACACGCGGCGCGAACTGCGCCGACTGAATCGCAAGGACTGAACCGCCCGCTCGCCGGGTGGCGGGCCGCAGACGAGCGAAGGGCCTTATCGCCGACAGTACATGAACAGGGAAACCACAAAGGGCGCCGGCCGGCGTCTGCCGGATCAGTCGGCCGCGGCGTCGCCGCTGGAGCGCGCCGTCAACGAGCGCTACCTC
>Ga0209943_1000355_pt1 | contig 31557 bp, 35 predicted proteins | sample SalPonR1_B_D2_MG_FD_185698 | JGI IMG/M metagenome (GOLD analysis project Ga0209943, IMG submission 185698) | Salt pond soil microbial communities from South San Francisco under conditions of wetland restoration - Salt Pond MetaG R1_B_D2_MG... ... | reverse complement strand
TGATATGACACCTGAAACAGCTGGTGTTCGGCCACATGAGGAAGGTAATTCCCAACTTTTTGAACATAATCATCAAGTACTACCTTATCCTCAAATTGCTACCAGCCCTCAAGACTCCCATTACATGTCTGGTGGTGTTTGTCAACCAGATGACGCTGGTTGTTATACCGGTAGTACACTCCAGGCTCCTGATCTTTTGCCCCAAGATCAATGTAATAATGCATGGTGTGAAACCAGTCCACAAGCTCAGGGAACAATTACCGATCAAAACTTTTTAGTTTCCGGTCACCATTATGGTATTAATACTGTTGGTCAAAGTCTACGAAATGCTAACCGACAACTTCGTAGTGATCCACTCATCCCTAAAGTTAATGTTGGCCCCTGGTTAAATTCTAATATTAGTCCCGATGATAACCGTAAGGGATTTGAAATTGAGGCTTAATTTAACGATTTGTCCAAAAAAATATTTTTACACTAATATTAGTGTAAAAATAGTTTGCATTATTTAAAAACCTTTATTTTCTAAGTTTCATTTTATTATTCATTTATTTATTCTATTTCTTCTAAATCTTCATCATTTATTTCTAATAAAAATTTACGCTGCCTCTCTCTTTTTCTATTATAATATATTCCCATTATCAACAGAATTAATTGCATCGTACCCACTACTAAATATGGTATCCAAACTTGAGGTCGACTAGCATTTGGATTATTCGTAATCGTACTTTGACACACCAAAAAAAATGTCCAAATATAACTTCCAGGACACATTATTCCCAAACTTACTAAACTTATACTTCCTATCTCTTTCAATTTATATGTTTCCCAAATTTGTGGTATATAATGCAGTAAAAAAAGGGTTGTAATCAATACCTCCAAAATATAACTCCAGACTAAAAATTTTGCATCAGCCGTCTTATATTTCCATCCATCTACTCCCAAAAATCCTATTGTGATAGCCAAACAAATAATACCACATGTATTTGAAAGAATAAAACCCCAATTAACATTAATTTTGAATTTTATTAGCGAAGAATGTTTACTTGGATGATAATAAACAAACATAATATAATTGATTAGAAATAATATCCATTGTAATATAATAATTCCTAAACCCATAAATTGTTCCACGCAATTTTCCTTTCTCATACATGGGAAAGCATTTATATAATAAATTAAAGAGTTTACACTAGTCAAAAATGTAGCCATATTACCTAAAATCATAAAAGTATTACTTAGACCATAACTACTTTTTTTTTTATAAATTTTATAATATTGTGGTATGTATATTCCAATTATACCTAGAATAAAAAGAAAACCTACTATAGAATTTAATCTTTCACTAGTCGTTTTAGCCTGAATCATTTTATGTTTTGGTATTTTAAAGTTAATTGAATGAATACAAATATGTATAAAAAACAATTTTTTCTATCTTTGACAATATTAGATAGAAAAAATTATATTAATTTTTATTTTTTAGTTATGAATTTAGAACAACCTTACTTACCATCCAATAATAATATTATGTCACCCCAAAATATGAATCAACCCCGCTTTGTTTCTCATCAAATGGGACCTGGTCAGGCTTATGTTGGCAGTAACCAACCTATACAACAACCACCACCCTTAGTTAGTCATTCTGCTCAACAATTTGGCTTCGGTGGTGCGATGCGTGGTGGTGGTTATATGTCCCAAGCACCCCCACAACAACAAATTCCTGAACACCTCATGCCTGCTTTAGGTCAACAACAACAACAACAACATCAACAACAATTTGAACATCCTTCTACTCATCCTCCACAAGGTGTCCCTATGAATAGAGGAGGTAATGGAGGTGGTCAAATGATGGGTGGGGGAATTCCAGGGGTACCTAATCATAATCATCGAAATGTACCACAAAATATGCTTAAAAGTCAACCTATGGTTAATCATAATATGCCTGGTTATACACCACAAATCTTTAATCAAATTGGTAGTAACTCACCTCTTGGAGCTAGTGTCGGAAACAATCATCGAAATATGGGGCCCATCGGAAATAGTCAATCTGTTGACTTCCAAGGTGGTATCGGACAAGGTTTACCTAGAGGAGGAAGTCCCACTCGAGGTTGGGGTGGCGATCAAGGAAATCGCGCAGATGGTTGGGGTGGTAATGATGGTGGTGTAGTCCAAAATTACCCCGGTTCAGGGGCCTTTCGAGGAGCTTTACATAATCCTAACCAAATTAATGATCCCCGTCAAATGATTAATAGTTTCGATCAAAAAAGACAAAGTTTACCTAACAATACTTCAAAAACAGCTATTAATTATGTAGGTTTTAATGCACAAGGAGAAAAAGTTTATGATGCACAATATTATCAAAATACTCCCGGACGTCACGATACTACCGAATTTTATGCACAATATAAAAAAACTCCTAGTCAACAACTCACACCTAGTAACTCCGACAAAAATAATGATAGCTTCATGGGATATGAACCCCCTGTCAGTAATCAACAAGCTCAAACTCAAGCTCAAGAATATGCCATCCGCAATACTGCTGGTCGTAACCCCGGTAATTTAATGAAAGCTCCCCTTAATCAAAGAAACTTAAGGAATTTTATGGGAAAAGGAAATCAATTCAAACAAGATAGACGTGATATAAAACATAATATTGGAAGAGGAACTCAACGATCTACTCAAGGTGGAAATGTTCCTAGATAAACTCATCTAATATTCTACATATTTTCTTCCGCCTCCACTAGTTGTTCTCGAGTATTTATACCTTGAGCCTCTTTTTCTGGAATAGAGGTAAGATTAACTAATTGATTTTCTTTTGTAAGTAGCTTTATCACATCAGGCAAATAATATTCCTTTTGTCTATTTTCATTCTTTATCTCCGGTAATAACCTCAAAAGCGTTTCGGCTTTAAATAAATATATTCCTGTGTTGATCTCTTTTATATCTCTCACACCCTCTTCACTTATATCCTTCTCTTCTATTATCTTTTCTAAATGCTTTGTCTCACTATTACGAATTATACGACCTAAACCATGAGGATTTTTCACTTGGCAATAACCTACTGTAGCCTCATGGTTTTTTTTATGAGACCTTAACATTTGGCGTAAAGTTACAGTTTGAATTAAAGGGACATCTCCAGAGAGAACCAAAACTAGAGTGCTGTCCAAACTTTCTGATGACATTTTTTTCATATGATTTCTTATCAATGGACTTGTCTTTAATACCGCATGAGCTGTTCCTAGTTGAGGTTCTTGAGTCACAAATTCTATTGGTGCTAAAGGGAAATCCTTCTGCACACTTTCTATTACTTTCTCTTTTTGATGTCCTACTACAACTATAATTTTATTATGGTTTGCTTGTAATTCTAATGCTGATTTAATTACATGATTAATTAAAGTCTTCCCTTTAATTTGATGTAAAACTTTGGGTAAATCAGATTTCATTCGAGTTCCTTTACCGGCGGCCAAAATAACCGTAAATAAATTCTTCACTTCATTTATCATAATTAATTTTCCAGAAATATATATTTAATTTATTTATTATTTTTAATATATTTCATTATTTTATAATTACCTTGAATGTAACAAAGTAATTATAATTATTATTTTATTATTTTTATATTTTATTTTATAATTACTTTGAATATAACAAAGTAATAATTATTATTTTATTATTGTTATTTTTTATTTTATTATTATTTTTATTTTTTATTTTATTATTACTTTGAATATAACAAAGTAATAATAATTATTTTATTATTTTTATTTTTTATTTTATTATTGCTTTGAATATAACAAAGTAATAATAATTATTTTATTATTTTTATTTTTTATAAAATAATTACTTTGAATATAACAAAGTAATTATTTTATTTTATTATTTTATTTATTTTATTATTACTTTGAATATAACAAAGTAATTATAATTATTCTTTTGTTTCTTTTATTCTATTTACAAATGTACATGTAGTTTTGAAGTCCAATAATCATAATCTTTTTCTTGTTTCTCATACTTTCCTTGATAATAATCTAATAAACCTTTAAATTCACTTACCATTCGGTTTTGATACGAAACTTCTGAAATAAATTCCTCTGATGTTGCTTTGAATGCTTGAACCGGTAACGGTACTAATTGATATTCATTTGATATAATGTCAGTTGCGAAAGCCATTATACGATGTATTTGCCATGCGTCTGCTAAGAAATATATTCTCTTAGTTTCACGTGTTATAAATGTTTCCTCCTCCTCCGAAATCTCTTCCATCTGATCCAGTAATTTTTTAAGAGCCCATAAATTTCCCATTGTACTCGGATATGATTCCAATAAATATAATTTATCTGAAGATACTCCTCCTTGACTAATTAGATATTTATACATAGTATTTACTTTCTCAAAAGAACCACCTACTAAAATCATTGTTCCTGTTTCTTCACCCAATTTACCTGCTACATCTAAGCGTTTTTTGCAACCTACATACATTTCTTTACCTACCTTTTCATTATACTCCGTTTCCGGTAAATGAAACTCTTTTGTTACTGGATCTATATAAGGTTCACCTGCACAAAAAACTACTACCAAACCATATTTTAAATTTTTCACATCTTTTAATACTGATTGAATTCTAGTCGGGGCCATACTTTTGCTTGGTGGTAAGCTCTTGGGAGGTGATGGTGGTCTTTTGGATAGATATTTAGGTGGTGGTTGTGAAGGTAATTCAGGTGGGTTATTTAATTTTGGTAGAATTTCATATTGGCTCTCTAAACTCATTTTATATTTAATTTTATATTTATTCATATTTTTATAAATACATTCAATTTAACCATTCTTCTTCATTTCCAATTTGGATTAGGACCTAGAATATACCATGGTGTTTCCTCATAATTTAGAGTTATCTCTGTATTAATAGGTAAACTTTGTTTTGCGCAAACTAAATGACTTGATTTCTGATCGTCCCATTTTAGATAAGTATTCGGTTTCCAACTATGATTAATAAGACTTCCAAAGTTAGAAGTTACATGAGGAATAAGACCTAAAAAAAGTTTTATTCCAATGTCTATAGGTTCATCTTTTTTGAATTTACGATTAAGAAAAACTCCATCACCATGAATTTCCGATTTTTTTATGTAATATTCTCTCATAAATATTATTAAAACTAAATTTATTATTATTAATAACCGCAATCGTTCCTATATCTATAATTAGCAAAAAAATAGATAATTTTGTAAAACAAATTGTTATTTACCATTTTTTTTATAAAAATGTTAAGAATTATAAAACATGCGAGAACATCTCCACTTAAAATTGAAAAATCATTTATAGTTACTAAAATTAAATGTTATGAAGAACCTTTCAACGAAACTAAACATACCAAACCACTCACATTTATACCTGAAAAACCTCCGTTTGAAAATAAACTATCAAAGGACCAATGCAAATGTAAATGTAAATTTGATGATAAATTTCAATTTAAATTGGATATTTTACTAATGAATCAATGGATTATGATGTTCTTAATCAACGTAGCAATATTGTCCTAACCTTTATGAATAATAATTATGTGTAAATAAAATATTGTAAATAATATAATAACTTTTTAAACAAAGTTATTATAATTCTAAATTATGACTTATTATAATCCATCAGAAGAGCTCTTACTTAGACCATTTGATCTAAAATTAATGTCAAATTCACCGCTAATTCTCCTCATTGGCAAATTCAAAAACTCTCTCCAATCTTTCTTAAATATGTATTTAAACCATGTTGATTATGAAACTTTTGATTTTTATACAGGTGGTAATAAAGACCAGGATAAATTCTTCAGAACACTTTATCGAAATAGTCAACATGAACAAGAAGAGATGGAAAAAAAAAATGATTTAGGGTATTATTATGATAAACAAAACAGAAGTCAAAAAAGTATTTTTGTGACATCTGCTGAATTTGCTTCTAATCATAATTATCCTTTGTATCAAAGCGATACTTTTATCTCATTTCGAAAATTTGTAGATAATCATTATGTTCTTGATACTACCATGATAATTCTATTAACATTGGATATGAATAATAAAAAGAATATAATTATGCCATTATATTTGAATCCAAATATTAATTATATTTTTTTTGCTTTGGATTTAGACGTTGATCCCGACATACTTCAAACTATATATAAACATTATATAGGTTTGTTTGGTTCTTTCGGTAAATTTGTGGATGTGTATAAATATTTAGCTTATAGAACTGCTGGTTTTGGTTATTTGGTAATTGATAGAAAAAATTATTATAGTAATTGTTTTACAAATCATGTTAAATTTTTAGATTTGAGATTAATTGATTAATGACGTTTTTTGCCATACTTTTCCCGGAGACGTTTTTTGAGTTCCGCATTACGGGCTTTCGCTTCTTCGAACATTTCTTCTTGCGACTTCTTTTTACTTTCAGTTTCTTCTTCTGCTTTTTGAACCATTTCCCGTTTTCGTTCTTCAAAATGACGTTCAGCATCTTTACTGGCTTGTACCTTTTCTTGCATAAAGCGATTTAATTCTTCATTCATATACTTACTTTCCTTTACAGCATCTGGATCAGGATTGTATGGTAGCCAATAAAAAGTTTGTGCTACATAATGATCAACATGAGGTTCTACTTCCTCTGAAAGATATTTAGCTCGTTCCTCGGCTTCATCTTTTGTAGGAAAACATCCACTTACCTTAATTCCTCGAGTAGAGCATTTATTATTATTTTGAGCATCAAAGATGGGTTCGAGTTTATTAAATTTTTTATTTTTATAATCTTGGAATTTGGCTAATGTACCATCTAAATCTTGATAGTGTTGATGAAGACAATCCGCTGCAAACGCACTTTCATCTATTTGGATACTACGTCGGATTTCTTCTAATTGATTTGCTATTACTTTATCATCTTTGTTCATTGAATCACGTAGCTTTTTAACTTTATCATCAAAAGCCTTAAACAATTTTGCATTTATATCTCGACTCATGTGAACACTAGTGTCACGTATTAAACCATTTGTTTCATCATGTAAAAAATGATCTACATAATATAATTCTTTCTTTTTCGCTAAGTCCTCAGGACTTACAAAAGCTAATACACACCAATCTTGGCCAGGGACCATAGGATCGATTTTAAGGAAATTCTTTTTTGTTTTCTCAGACATTTTTTAATAATAATCCGATTTATATACTTCTTAAAACGGATTATTTTTAAACTTATTTATACGTACATTCTTTTTTTATTTTATTGACATATTGGACACCAATATGGTCCTCGACAACCATAGTTCGCTGGCTTTGGTACTGGTGGTGGACTCACTTTACTTAAATCACCTACATTATATGACTTCCACACTGGACGATTACCAATTGGTTTGGCATTAAGATCAAAATAGTAACCATGTGGATTACCAGAAACATATACATGTTTGCAAGATTTATCAATATTTTGGGGTTTATAGGCTAAAGAAAGGTCATGACTAGAAATTTTGTCATTTTTAAGGTGAGAGTAGTATTTGACTAGTTTATGTTTATCCTGATGAGTGTAATTATTCGACATTCTGGATATTAAGTAATATATAATTAAGAAATAGTTTTTAGAATTACTTGATTTTCAGAAAATCTAAAAGAAAATTGAATTAAAAATATTTTATTTTTATAACTAAGATCAATCTGAAATTACAGGTTTAATAATAATAAATAAATCAGACATTAAAAATTACAACTAAATTTAAAAAATACATGAAAATTAAACTTAAAAATCAAAGTCATTCCACTTCCACTTCCACTTCCACTACTTCTTCTCAAGATACCATTACTATTGAAGATAAATATCAAAGTAAAAATTTAAAGGAACAAATTCTTGATGAACCTGATACTTATATTGGTAGTTTAGAACCACAAACTGAGATGATGTGGGTTCTAGATCATGGTGATTTAGAACAAACCAATAAAAATTCAGGAGGAGCCGATTATGGAACTGAGTCAGAAACGGATGAAAGTGACAATGAAGAAGATTTTGATGATAACCATTTACTTAGTGATGATGAATCATCTAATGATAATTCTACTAATACCAAGATTCCTTTAAAAAGTAAACCAAATAAAGTGACAGATTTGCGAATGATTAAGCAAAAAATCACGTTTATTCCGGGTTTATACAAATTATTCGATGAAATTTTAGTTAATGCCATCGATCAATGGGTTCGTCAAGCTGAACTAATTAAGGAAGGACAAGAGGATCTACGACCTGTTAAGAATATTAAAATTTCGGTTGATCAAGAAGCAGGTACCATCAGTGTCTTAAATGATGGTGATGGAATCGATGTGGCAATGCACCAAAAAGAAAAGATGTATGTACCACAAATGATTTTTGGTAAATTACTAACTAGTGGGAACTATCGCAATCATGAAAAAGGGTTAAATTTAACAAAAATTACAGGTGGTAAAAATGGTTATGGTTCTAAACTAACTTGTTTATTCAGTGAAATGTTTGAAATTGAAACAGTGGATCATAATCGCAAAAAGAAATATATTCAAGTTTTTGAAAATAATCTCTCTATAATTAATGAACCTCTAATTACTGACTCTGGTAAAACTCTTCCATATACTAAAATTACTTATAAACCCGATCTGAAAAAGTTCGGTCTTGATAAATTAGATCAAGGTCTCATACGACTCATTGAAAAAAGAGCCTATGATACTGCTGGATATTGTGAAGGAGTAAATGTTTTTTATAATGATGAAAAAATACCTGTCAAGGATTTCGAGAAATATACTTATTTATATCTTGGTAATAAACGAGAAACTAAACGATTCTTCTCCAAGGTTAATGATCGTTGGCAAGTTTGTGTCTGTGCTAGTCCTAATCATGAACTTGAACAGGTCAGTCTTGTCAATGGCATTTGGACATTAGATGGTGGTAAACATGTTGATCATGTAGCAGATCAAATTGCTCGTAAATTAGCTAAGGATTTGACAAAAGGTAAAACTAAAGTTGATATGAATGCTGTCAAAGCAAATATGTGGGTATTCATCAAATGTGTTATTGAGAATCCCCAATTCGGTAGTCAGGCTAAAGAAAAATTAACCACCAAAGTAGAAAAATTTGGTAGTAAATGTAATCTCAGTGCTGATGAAATAGTAGAAATTGGTAAATGTAAAATCAATACTTTAGCCAAAAATTTCTCCAGTTTTAAAGAAAGTCAACAAAATTTACGTAATTTAGGACGCAAAAGCTCCAAAATTTACTTAGCTAAGCTTTTAGAAGGTAAACATGCCGGAACCAAAAATTCTCATAAATGCACACTTATCCTTACTGAAGGAGACTCCGCCAAACCTTTCGCCGTCAATGGACTTAAAGTTTTTTCTAAGGCTGAAAGAGAATATTGGTCTATCTTCCCTCTTAAAGGAAAACTTTTAAATACACGTACTTGTTCAATTAAGCAATTAAATAATAATGAAGAAATCATGGCTATACTTCAAATTTTGGGATTACGTAAAGGAACTGATTATACTAATGATATTAGTCGTTTACGTTATGGAAATATCATGATTTTGACTGATCAAGATCCAGACGGAGATCATATTAAAGGTTTAATCATGAATTTTTTACACCATTTCTGGCCTAGTCTATTGAAACGTAATGATTTTATTCGAACAATGATTACTCCATTAGTGATGAATTGGAAAGAGAAAAAAATAGGTCGTAAGATTTTACGTCAACCCCTCAACAAATTTTATTCTAAAAAAGAATATGAAAATTGGAAACTTTCTCATTCCGATCAGAAAGGTTGGATCACCCGATATTATAAAGGATTAGGTACTTCCAAAGATGAAGACGCTCAGGCTTCCTTTAAAGAAAAGAAAATTATTCAATATATTGATGATAATTCTGAAGATACCAAACAAGTCATTCAGCTCGCTTTCCAAGAAGATAAAGCCGACCAACGAAAAGATTGGCTCTATAGCGATTCTTTAATGTCCGATGATAATTTAGATTATAATATTAAAACTGAAACATACCCGGATTTTATTAACAAACGTCTCAAAGTTTTCAGTTTAGAGGATTGTCACCGTAGTATTCCTAACTTATGTGATGGTCTAAAACCATCACAACGAAAAATCATCTATACTGTCCTTCGTCATAATATCTCCAAAAAATCATTCAAAGTCGATCAATTAGTCGGTAAAGTTACCGCCGAAACCGCATATCATCATGGTGAAAAAAGTTTAGCTGGAGCCATCGTTAATTTGGCACAAAACTATGTAGGATCTAATAATATCAATTTATTGTACCCTGATGGTAATTTTGGTACACGTCTGCAAAATGGTAAAGACTCTTCTGCTACACGATATATTTTCACTAAAATGGAAACTATCTTGCCCAAAATTTTTCGCAAAGAAGATTTCCCTCTCTATCGATATACTGAAGATGATGACATCATCGTCGAACCCACTTTCTTTTCCACTATCATACCCATGATCTTAGTTAATGGTTCTGAAGGTATTGGAACCGGATTTAGTACAAATATACCACCCTACAATCCATTAGATCTTGTAAATAGAATTCGCAAAATGATCAATGGAACAGTTAATTTTGATCAAGATTTAATACCTTGGTACCGCGGATTTCGCGGAAGTATCCGTAAAATTGCCGGCAAAAATTCTTATCAATGTAAAGGTCGTTATAGTATTGGAAGTAATTCTATTTCTATTTTAGAATTACCAATTGGTTTAGCATTTGACCAATATAAAATATACTTAGAAAGTTTGGAAAAACCCATTGAAAAAGTTACTAAAAATAAAAAAGATAAAGATACTAAACTTAGCAATAATTTCATCTTTTTACACAAACTCGTCAAAACCATCTCTGTTGATGCTTCCACCTGCACTGCACAAGTTTTTTTCATTCCTGGCGGATTGAACCAATTACTCGCTAAAGGTGTTCCTTATATCGAAAAACAATTTAAACTCACCAGTTCTATTTCCATTAATAATTTAACTGCATTCAACGAAAAAAATGAAATTAAACAATATAATTCTGCTCAAAGTATCCTTGACGCTTTCTTTAAAGTTAGACTAGATTTCTATTTTAAACGTCAAAAATGGTTGATTGATGACTATACACTTCAAATCTCTAAACTTAATGCCAAATATCGTTTTGTCTGCGAAATTATGGATGAAAAAATTATTATTAAACGCAAAAAAAGACACGAAATTATCGATATCCTCCAACAAAATAATTATCCTACATTCGATGGAGACAAAAATAACTACCTTCCTGATGATAATCTCCCTTTTCAAGATGAACAATCTTCCCCATCTGATGGTAATTACAATTACCTATTAAGCATGAGAATTTATAGTTTCTCTCAAGAAATGTTAGAAAAACTCAAAAAAGATATCGTCCGACATCAAGATATGTTAGACCTCATCAAAAAACAAACACCTCAAGATTTATGGTTGGCCGATTTAGAAGATTTCCAAAAAGAATACCAAGGTTTCATGGATGATTGGTATGAATCTTTTAATATTAAACCTCCTACTGGCAAAATTAAATTAGGATTGTCCCTAAGTGTTAATAGTTCTAATGCTTCTAATGAAGATTAAATAAAGTAAAATAATTAAGGCGATTTTTACTTTGTAAAAAAATTGATTTCTTTTTCACTCTTTCTTTAGAGGGAGTATCTCTGGGGCATTTATTGTGGATTTCGATACTAGTTCACTATAATAATAACATGTTAACAATTTTAATATATTTATGAACCATGGCATAAATATTATATATATAAATTATGTTAGTCTTTTTTAAGACATACCCTTCCCTCAATTTTGTATTAAATAGTATCTCGGCTCTTTTTTTACTATAAGTAATATTATCGCTCATTTTAGTTTAATTTGGGGTTCTTTTTTTCTCAAAATAAAGATGATAAATATTATACCGAAATAGAATTACGCTTTTCCATAATTTTATATGGAATTAATATAACTTTGGATTATTAATTAAAATAATAATAACTTTGGATTTATTTTCAAAGTTATTATCTAACATTTATAATCAATTAATAATTTTTAAAAATATTAATATTTTTATTTTTCATTTAATGATATTTTATCATTAAATGAAAAATTGATATAAATTTTTCATTTTTAAATGATCGACACCGACTACTTTTTTTTTACCTCATTGGTTTATCAATATGTTCGAAAAATTCATCATAATCACCTTTTAGATCCCGATTATTTAGAGTTTTGTCAACAATACAATTTAACTCGCAATCGAACATCTGCTGTTATATATGCCTTTTCATGGATTGAAAATAACATTCAAATTTTAATCTATCGACACATCTATCGCAAGAATTGTATGCTAGATTTGACCGAACAAGAATTAGCTGATTTTGCCATCAATTATCCTCTTCTAAACCTAGAACTAATAACTGAAATAAACCTTTTAGAATCATTAACCAGAGAAAAGTTAAATTATTTAACCTATAATCAAAGATTGGAACTATTGAATATGAATATTTAGTTCAATTATTAATTTGGGAAATATTGAAAACGAGTCAAAAAGTTTTCATCATTTTCAGGTATTCTTACTAAAATTATTTACTTCAATTGATTTGACTTTGTTTTTCATCGATGGGACAAATCCAAGGAAGATCTTCTATATTTATGACGATATTAATTCATGTGAATGAAGATTAATTACTACCAAAGTGTTTTTGTTTCGTTTTTTGGCTTTTTTTTATTTTTGGGGGTTTTTTTACTTTTAGGCTTTTGCCTTAATAGCAAGGAAGAAGATTTTTTTCGTGTTCATAAGTTTCACAAGAATCATCGTCATATTTTACATAATAGAAAAATATTCCTTTCGGGTGATTATACCTCTCCTCCCAATCATCGTTTCGCAAACGGTGGATTGTGCCTTTCTTTTTTACCTCTCCGCTAAATGAATCAACTAAGTTGACTCTATCACCTTTCAAGAACTTAGGTTTAGCTTTTTCCTGAAGGGGGCTTGTTTTTGGGGGAATTCTAATTATGGAACAACCATAATCACATTTTCCACCATATGGGCAAGTAGAAGGGTTAGCACATCCAAAAGAACTCATAATAGTAAAATGGAATAAGATAATTGTTAGAAAGTTGAAAAGCAATTTTTGTAATAATTGTATTAATTTATTAATATAATTAATATAGATCAATTTTGTATTATCTGGAAGAGCTATGAATAATTTTTACTTCACTCATGGTTGCTGATCATAAGAAAATCTTAGTTACAAAAATAATGTATAATATTATAACTTTGTTTTATTCAAAGTTATAATTATTTTTTCTTACATTTTTCCATTCTTTTGCTCTTGATACCCTTGATAAGTATTTTGGAGTAAACCTGCTACTGTCATTGGTCCTACACCTCCTGGGACTGGAGTCATATATGCACATTTATCTTGAATAGAAGGATTATGAAAGTCTACATCCCCCTCTAATCTAAAACCACGCTTTTTAGTTTTATCATTTATTTTGTGAATACCTACATCAATTATTACGACATTAGGCTTAAGCCAATTTGCATCATTAATTAAATGATGTTTACCGACAGCTACAACTAAAATATCAGCCATTTTTATTATTTCTCTCATATTTTTCGTATTCTTATCGCAACATGTCACCGTCGCTCCCAAACCAGTTTCTAAACACATTAGATTTGCCAAAGGTTGACCCACTATTAAGCTCTTTCCTAGAATTACACAATGTTGACCCTGAGTAGGAATTTGATAATGTTTAATCAATAGTTCAATTCCATATGGAGTAGCGGGTTTGAATGTATTTTTATTTAGTAATAATTTACCAATATTTTCTGGGTGAAATCCATCTACATCTTTTTGAGCAGAGATTCTTGAAATTACTAAGTCCTTATTTATATTTTTTGGTAAAGGTAATTGGACTATCAAACCATGAATTAGCGGGTCATTATTTATTTGATCTATTTGACTTAAAATATCGGACGTATCCACATTTGACGTCATTTGATATAATGTGAATTTTATACCTACTTCTAAACATGCCTTCTCTTTCTGTTTTATATATACCTTACTTGATTGATTATCTCCTACTAAAACTACAGCTAGATGGGGTTTATCTAGGTTTGGATGTAATTTAGATATTTGTTTTTTTAATTGATCTCTTAATTTTTGAGAAACTAATTTTCCATCAAGAAGTTTCATAATAAATGAAATAAATTTATATATAATAATATATTTCATTTAGATTTATATTTAATATTTTTAGATACTTTTACAGAATTTGGTTTTTATCTCTTTTACATTTTCTATTTTTATCTTATATTCTATACATATGAACCATCCTGATAAACATCCTACTTTAGTTGACCAAAGTAAAGGTCTCATGATTTTGATGTATGGTGCTAAGGGTTGGATTGGAAAAATGATGTCAGAAATACTTTTAGATAAAGGTCATTATGTTGTATATGGGAAAGCTCGTTTAGATAATTATACAGAATTATTTAAGGAAATTAATCAAATTAAACCTGATAGAGTCTTCTCTTCAACTGGTCGTACCCATGGTACTTATCAAGACAAAGTTTATACTACTATTGATTATTTAGAGTTACCTGGTGGACTAGAAAAAAATATCAAGGATAATTTGAGGGGGCCACTCAATTTAGCTAAAATTTGCCATCACTTAGGAATACATACTACTTATATGGGAACAGGTTGTATTTTTCAATATGATGAAAAACATCCTATGGACAGTTCAGTTGGATTTACAGAGGAAGATAAACCCAATTTCTTCGGTTCTGGATATTCTACTGTCAAAGGTCAGACTGATTTAATAATGCGCTCATACTCTGATACTGTTTTAAATTGTAGAATTCGCATGCCAATTACAGAGTATAATAATCCTCGTAATTTTATCACTAAAATCACTTCTTATGACAAAATTTGTAGTATTCCTAATTCTATGACCGTTTTACCTAACATTTTACCTATTATGACTAAAATGATTGAATTAGAAGTGACAGGGACTTGGAATATGACTAATCCAGGAGTGATAACTCACAATGAAATTCTTGATCGGTATACGAAATTGGTAGATTCAAATTTCAAATATAAAAATTTTACTTTGCAAGAACAAAATCAAATACTTTTATCTGGTCGATCTAATAATTATTTAGATACATCTAAGTTAGAAAAATTTTGTAGAGAAGAAGCATTAGATTTACTTGAAATTCACTTAGCTGTCGATCATATACTTTCTCATTGGATCACCTAATAAAACTCTACCTTAATTTTATAACCCATACCACATTACTAAGATATAATATTCCTATATATTCTAATTGATTATGTATGTAGACCAAAGCTTGATAATGGGTAAAATCCATAAAATGATTGTTGAAAACAAATTAGATATATCTTTGGAACATGGTGTACAATTTAGAAGAATATTGTATATGTGTAAAAATTTTAAATATTTAAATCAAAAGTTACCGGAATTCAGAAATACTACATTACTCATTGAAATTTGTAAGGTTCCTCGAATTTTTAATGATAATAGTTCTAGAAATAAAATAAATAAGTTCACTTATCTTATTTTCAATTTACTTATCAAATCTGGTTTTATGACCAATTTTGTTGATGATGATAATCGATCTGCTATTTTTTATTTATTACTAAATTATGATGGTACAAAAGTAAGAAAAAAAATGATCCAAAAAATTATTCTTAAATATTCTGCTGACTTAGACCATCTTGATTTTGATTCTTTAACACCCTTATTATATGTATGTTATACGATAAGTAAATTAGTGACTGATAAAAATGAGATTATGAGAAATAAATATTATCCAATACATGAATTAATAAATTTGATTTTAAAATATAAAGACATCAAATCCTGTAAAAAAGAACTTCGTTTGTCATTACATTATCTTAAAAATAATATTTTTACCAAAGTTAAATATACCCGTCAAGCTACCCGAAAAATCCATTCTGTTTTAAATAGTGTCGGTTCTTTTTAATCATTACCCTTTGTCTGAACTTCCTTTACATAATGAGTCGTACGTTTATCTTTTGTATCACTCACTCGTAAAACAGGATTTCCATCAGGATCTGTGTTTTGCATATAAACTTTCCAATTAATTGAAATAATTTTATAAGGTTTATCATCACTCAGATTTTGTTTATGAAATTTATAAGCATTCTTAGCTTGCCTAACCAAACTTAAATATATTTCATACAAATCTTGGTCACTCAAATCAGATACCTTCGCATATGGACTTACTTTTGTTTCATAAAGTGCTTCGCTTTTCATATAATTTCCAGGTCCCGCCAATACTTCTTGAGACATAATAGCTTGAGTAATTTCTTTTTCCTTGTATTTTTTTGTCCTAAAAAGCTTAGCTACTTCCTCCTTAGTTAGAGAATCTGACTTAAGTATATCAGGTCCTAAAGTTTTAATTTTCTTTTGAAGATTATCTGAACCAGGTGGCCAAAAATATAATGTACCAAAATTTCTCATATCATTATAAAATACTTTCTTTTTTTCTTCCGCCACTAATTCTATTCTGTGATGTTTATGTTCATTCGTTTCATTTCCATCCATTATCCTACCACTCATTCCAAAAGATATTCCTATTGTCCAACCATTTTCTAAAATTATATAAACAAACTTTCCATGTGCGTCAATTTTCTTAATCTTGCTTGGTAAACTTGACACAATTTTAGAATAGTTTGTAGGGGGTTTTTTAGTATACTTTCCAGTTAAAATATTAATCTCACTTAATGTTTGATTTTTAAATGCACGATTAAGGATATCTCGACTAATTCTCACTTCTGATATTTCTGGCATTTTAATAAAAACTTATTATTTACATAAAAATTGAATATTTTTAATCAAATTTTTTATTACGTTAAATTTTGATTCAATTTTTGATATATATTCCTAAACTAATGAATTCGTACATTTGTTCAGACTTATTTGATAACTTTCGTATTTCTTTTAAAGAAATTAAAATGCGACAATTTGTTTTGGGTACTTTTCCTTATGCTAATCTCAAATTTTTTAACTATAGTAAAGATATTACTATAGTTAGAGTAGATACTTTAATTGATGCTAATACTTTAACTGATAATTGGCTTATACCTTATTTAACTATTAAGTTAGCTAAGGACGGAAGGGATATGTTTGAATGTTTAAAACCGAAGTTGGCGGGATTTACAGGTTATGGTGAGTCTTTAATTAAAACATTATTTCCGGGTAATTCGGAAATGTCTAAGGCTCAATGCTTGTGGGGTAGAGACCCTTTAAGATTACTTACCAATGATCCTAATCCAGGTGAATTGTCGAAAATTTACCATGTAGTGTTTTTTAATATTATTTGTACCGGTTCGGATAATAACTATTATTTCAAACTTAGATATTCATAAAAAGTATAAAGTTTTTTGGGAAAGAAACAACAATATTTAAAAACAAATTTAGTTTTATAAAAAAAATTATTTTATTTTATTTTTTTTATATTTATAATTTATATTATAAATAACTTATCTTATTTATTTATAATAATTTCAAAAATTCTCATATAATATGACCAAGTTTTTAGTCCTAGTTTTAGCTTATTTCAATTATCATGATATAGACTCATGTTTAGAATCACTGATGAAACAAAAAGATGATTTAGAAAGTGAGGAAGATGATCATTCTATTGATATTGTTATCTTAGAAAACCCTAGCAAGTATAGTAAAAAAATGAGTGAAACGGTAAAAAAATATGGTGACCGAATCAAAGCTCATTATCTTTGTAGTCAGAATATCGAAATGGTTTGTTTTCAAGCATATACTCTCATTAATAAACTTGATATTCAACAAAAATATGACTATATTTGCATTTCCGAAGGTGATGTTGTTTTGAAACCAGGATCAATGCGAGAATGTTATAATCTTATAAATCCTCAACAACCTGTATGTTCCATCAATATTAGCTTAGAAAATTTGAAAATTCCACCACATCCTGCAGATGCTATTTATTGGGTTCCACCTAGAAAAATTTATAAGGATCATAAAGAAGGTGAATTCGGATTACAATTTGTTATGATCGAAACACTTTATTTTTATGACTTTTTACATGCCCTTGAGAAAAAAGAATTAGGTGAACGTATCCCCTTAGGCGAATCAACACATAGTTTTTCTGATACTAATTTAAGAGCTTATATGCGTAAAACAGGAGTTAAGTTTTATAACACACTTAAAAATGATCTTATTCACATTGGTTGGGACCATTTTCTTGACCCTAAAGACGAATATTGGTGTCATCGTAATACTTTGATCAAAGAAAAGAAAATTCGTGTTACACATGATCCAAAAAACGTAAAATTCATTTTGATAACAAACAACTAAGAATGTACCATACGAATATGTTTATTTATTTTAGGTATATTTTCATTACGATGATTAACCCGAATTACTCTAGGTGTTTTAGATTTAATTTGATTATTATTTATCATATTTGTCGGAATTTTACTATAATTCAATTTTGATGATGGAGATTTGGGTTTCGTTTTTGATCTATATATCAATTTTTTATTATTTCTAATTCGTTGTAATTTACCATTGTCTTGATTCTTTATTTCTTCTTTTTTTACCCCTTTTTTTACTCTTTCTTTTTTATTTATTTCTCCTTTTTTTGACTCTATCTCTCTTGATATTAATGGTGTTCTCACCATTGATGAGAGCTCATTTGGAATCGGAATTTGACCTGGGACCTGTCTAATCACTCTTGGATATTTCTGTTGTGACTTGGTTGGGGTTTTGGGAGGAGATGTAATAATTTTCGGTAGTGGTTGATTTGACAGATCCTTCTGGCCTAAAAAAGGAGATATATTTTTGGGTTTTTTTTTACTTTCTTTTATTCTCTTCATTTTTTGTTGATAATAAAGCTCTTTCCGTCTTCTTCGTTCAGCACATTTACTACATCCACCTTTACGATGATTTGTTACTGTTCGTGAAGTATTATTAGTAGTAGATGAAGAAGTATTCGAATAAATTAGATCGAACGTCAACGGTACAATTTTTATTTGAGGGGTTTTTTTAATTAAATTAACATAATGTTGATAAGTTTCTTTAAATAATTCTATTCGCTTGAACTCTTGGCTTGAATTCCCAGATGATTCTTTATTCCCTAATATTGGATTTAAGGACTTAGAATTTGTTATAGGAATAGTTTCTATTAAATAAGAAGTAAATTCTCGGAAAGTTGGGATTTGAGCAGGTATCAAATGATGGGTTAATTCAAATAAAAAATCAAAGTATTTTTTAAAAAAAATAGACCATGTGATTTTGTCATCTAGTCCTATCACATCCTGATAAAGTGCATAACTTTGTTCTAAGGTATTTTTAGTCTTTTGTGTTACTTCATTTACATGATTATGTAATTTGTGCATCTTTTCAAAAGGTGTCAATTTAATATCTAGATTTTGATAAAATTTTAGTGCATCTGTCCGACAATGGTCACAATCCAGTAAATTTAAACCCAAATGTACTAAATGATCATAATTACTCCTATTTTCGATAATCAAACTTAATCGGTGGAAAAATGCCCACCAATAATGATATAGATCTACTGAAGACATTCAAATATAATTTAAGGGGAGTTTTTCTTTTCTATTGTACTATAATATAACTATTATTATGTTCTTGTTAATTATCTTTTTAGCCTTAATCTTCATTGCTACCAATAATTTATCCCCAACACTCATGGAAAATTTCAGTTTTGGCTTTTGGAATATGGCTAGTACTATTGGACCTGATACTAATCGACGAAAGTTTGAAATTGAATCATCTCAAAGTATTAACATCAATCAAATAAATAATTGCAATGGTAATTCCGATTATTGTGCTGTTGGAGGTGGAGGAACCCAATTAGGTTCTCATTTGAGACATTATCCTCATTATAGTTTAACCGATTAATGATTCAATTGTTAATATATATAAAAGTTTCAGACATACTTTTATATATATTGTTTTTTTTTTATGGGTTTTATTCAAACAGATTGTGTCATCTGCTATTTAGGTGGTTACGGAAACAAAGAAGCACCTATTCGAGAGGTCTGTTCTGTTTGTATCGAAAGTGTTTATGAAGATGAAGGATTTGGAAATGTTCAATCTGAATGTATCGAAAATTTCGCCGGGGATGGTACATGTGACCGTTGTCATGATGAACGAATCTTCTTATTCTCAATTGGTTTATGTGATGATGATGTTTTAGTTGATGATGAAGACTTTGATTATGATGAAGATGATTTTGATGGAGATGATTATGATGAAGATAGTGAAGAAAGAGAAGAAAAGAAGGAGGATGATAATAGTGAAGAATAAGGTATAAAGGTAAAATTGATAAAAAGAATTGTTTCGTAATATTATAGTTTAAAGATGGATAATCGAATTTGTTTACCCGTTCTTCATTTTACTTTACTCATTTTTTTAGCTTTAGGTGGTCTCGTTTGGACTTTACTTAATTTCATGAATAATCCTCTATCTTCACTAAATAATATCTCTTCTAATTCACTCCCACCTACACAACCACCATCACCACCACCACCACCACCACCACCACCGCCTACTGAAGGTCAATTAGATGCTATTGACAGTTTAGCTACTGGAGAATTACCACCTCGTCGTCGTGATTATCGGCGATTGGATGATCCTTTAAAAGAACCACGCAGACGTTATACCACAGGTGGTTATGGTGCTAGACCTTGGGGGAATGTAAATATTGATACTCGTGGCTATTTAGAACCCTATCATTTGGTGGGTTATCTTAACAGAATGTCAGGAGGTAAAAAAGCACAAGCAGGTGATGGACGAGCAATAGATAGTGATAGAATGCTTAAATTATTTGGTCGACGAACGGATAAATATGAATATGAATACTATGTCATTCATCATAATGACCCTGAATTAAAAATACCCCTTGATATTCGAGGAGATCGGGAATTAATGGATAAATCAGAGATTAATGTACCAGGTTATGCAGGCAAATATCGTGTTAATTTATATGAAATTGAAGCACCAAAGTATATTCCATACTAAAAAAGTTATAATAGATATTTTGCCTAAATATAAAAGTATTAAAAAATTGAATCTATTTAGATATTAAGAGTGGCTATCCGATGAAAAAAGCCCATAACAGAAGATCAGGACTAAATGTCCTGTTCGGACCTAAATTTACTAAATGGAAATTCAAATCAAATCAGTTATATTATGTTACTCCCTATATTCCTAGACTTCAAATGTGTAAACAAGCAGGGCAAATTTATCAAGGTAGACTTCGAAAACCTAACATCATTCTCTGGGATATGTTTGGTGGAATCGGTACCGATTCAATTGCTTTAAGTCAATACTTCAATATAATAACAACTGAAATCAATCCTGAAGTATTCAATTTATTATCCCAAAATGTTAAGTCACATGGGATTTCCAATGTTCAGATTCTCCGTCTGAATTGTTTATTATTACTTAATACTGTAAAACCTGATATTATTTATTTTGATCCTCCTTGGGGTCCCAATTTTTCTCCTCATACTGATTTCGATTTTAGAGAAGTCATGATCGATTTTTTACCCAAAGTCGAAAATCTTAATCTTCCCCTACTTAAAATTTACATGAAAGTCAGCTCCACTGATGTTCTCACCTATATTCTTAATAATATCACCAATAATGTTATCGTCAAATCACCTCTTAATTCCAATACTTTTGAACAACTTTTCGGATCCTATGTACATCATATCTATCAATATCCCCGAAAAAACCTTAAATTTTTGTATTTGGTTGGACCGGATCAATAAATAAATAAATGGTTCCTACATTATCAAATAGAAAATTAAATATGAGGTTAAAAAAGAATTAGAATAATCTTTAATCAAAGTAAATATAGAAATATATATATGGTTTTGTTCACTTTGATTTCTCAGCTCCCTCTTATCCCACTTCATTCACCTGGAGCTTTAGTTGTCAAAAATAAAGTCACTTTAATGAGTGGTACCGCCATTTATTTAACAATAGGGGGTCTCATTTATAGTGGTAAAATACCTGTTTCTTTGTTGGCTCAAGTGCCTGACTATAAATATTTAGGAATGCTTATCTTGGCAGACTTACTATTATATGTAGCAATCCATAAATTTCAATATGGTATTTTACCTGTTTTTACCTTACCTCCAGGTTATGAAAAGAAAGAATCAGGAGAAGAGGAAGAAGACAAAAAGGATAAACAAGAAAAGAGAAAGAAAAACAGAATTCCTGAAGATGATCTAGTTACTACTGATGAATTTGATGAAATCTCATCCGTTTTCAGAGACAACTCACCTCGAATGAAAGATACTAATGAAGAACCATATCCAGTACCAATTGAAGATGATATTTCTGATGATGATTATCAAGCTGAAGATCAAGAACCACAAGAAGTATCTATGGCAGATCATGATTTTTTCTCAAAAAAAGATAAAAAAACTATTGTCGAAAATTGGGATGTTGAAGACTTTTCTAATATGGAATATGTAAATGCTTAATATACACTTTATTCAACTCCAATTCCGGAATAAATTAATATGTAAATAATAACTTCGTTTTTTTCTAAGTTATTATTACTTTTTTATTCTTTATTATTACCACAGATTTCTGTAAATATTAATGCTATATCTTCATTTGGATACTTTTCACTTGCTTCTTTTACTAGTTTTTGACATATTCTTTTCCTTTCTTCTTGGTCTCTTGTTCCTATCATTTCTTCAAAGTTTGATTCACCTGTGATTAATCCCCATGCTGATTCTATTAATCCAGGGCGATTATGACGCCAAAATCCTTTACTTCCTACAATAATATTATAAGTTTTGTGTTGGGGGATTTCCTTTTTGGAAAATACCCGCATTTTTACCTTACCACGTGATTTTTCTATTCCTAATGAAACTGGGGCAGTCTCACCCATTATTTTGGTGTCAATTATATTTTGGTTAATGGCAGTAATAAAAACATATTCATTTACATAGAAAACCAATGAGCCTGCTCCCCTAATTCTTTCATTAGAAACAAAATTAGATACATATGTTAATAAACGATTTAAGGTTTGTTCTTTAGTTTCACCAATTTTTAGTCTATCACACATGTTTGTTGTGAATTCTGTATCCATAAACTTTAGTACCTCTTCTTCTTTATCGATATGTCCATAGAATGTAATATGCAGTTTTTGTTTTACACAATGATAAGAATTATAAAAGGTTTGTTTAGAATATTCTTGTCCTTGATAGACCCCATAATAATAGCCGAATCGACGAGTTTCATTAAACATATCTTTTTCTAATTTTTGTTGTTCTTTTTGTCTTCTTTGTAATAAGATTTTAGCTTCTTTTTTTTCTAAAATATCATTCAAATCATTTCTAACATTTTCTAGAATATCACAACTTTTAACTTGGGGAATATCAAATATTTTCTTTACCGTTTCTTGAAAAGTTTCTTCTAATTCTGTCATATTCTTATATTCTTTTTCATTGAAAATATTTACCAATTCTGTCACTTTTTCACATATTTTATTCATCTCATTCTCATTTGGAAGTGGACCCCCTCCACTTTGATTCTCATAAAATGTTCCACCATTTTCTTTCCCATTCATTCCTTTTAACAATAGCCAATACATTAGTTTATCCTTATTTTTCTTAGGGTTCCTAGATTTTGTTTTACCTTCCTCTTTCTTCATTCCGCCACCGCTTTGATGTGGTACCCAACCTAAACGATTCTTTTTAGGTTGATATTGAATACGATAATCTTGCCCCCCTTTAGAAAAGGTTACATTACCTAGTGAGTCTTCATTAAAGAGTTCCATATTACCCAAAGTGATCTTGGGTAATTTTATTTTATTTTGACTCATTACACCAATTCGTAAATATATAGTATATAAAAAGATTATAATATAATAGAATATAACATTCATAAATGCAAGACGAAACCGAAGAAATACAAGAATCCCATAATAAATCTCAAGAAAATGACTTCAAATTAAAGACATCCACCCAAGAAAAACCCATTGAATATATTAACAAAAAACCACAAAAATACCTTGGACCTAGTCAATTTGCCACCGTTTTAGGATTGAATCAATTCAAGAGCAAATCAGAGTTAAAGGAACAAATGGAAAAGGGCTATCAACAACCTGTTTATTCACAAATGGCTTTTGGAAATAAATATGAAGCTACCGCTCTTTATTGTTATCGCAAAAATTCCAAAGAAACTGTAGTTAAAGCTCGATGGTTAAATATGAAACAAAATCGCAGAATAGGAGGTATCGCTGATGGATTATTAGTTGTCAGAGAAAAAAATAAAGCTAAAAAGGAGAAAGGGAATTCTTGGGAGGTGGTAGGTGGAGTAGAAATTAAATGTCATCCCAATAGACAAACAGCTTTTCGAGAAGTACCTGATTATTATTTAGTTCAAATAGCAGGTTATATGAAAATTTATCAAGTTAAATTTTGGGACTTTATGTCCTGTTGTTTAACATCTGACGGAAATATTCTTGATTTTTCCATTAAACGTATTTTTTGGAATGATATTAAAGATAAATGGGAACAAGAATGGTACCCTAAATTAGAACAATTTATTAACCAAGTAGAATGGCATAATTAAATATTAGTACCTTACTCAAAGTCCTTTAAAGCTACCCAACATTAGAATAATTTATTAACTAAGTAGAATGAAATAATTAATATTAGTACCTTACTCAAAGTCCTTTAAAGCTACCCAACATTAGAATAATTTATTAACTAAGTAGAATGAAATAATTAATATTAGTACCTTACTCAAAGTCATTTTTCTATTTATTAATTTATACCCATTCTACTGTACCATCTTTCAATTTGAATGCTACAATATCTCCTAGATCGGCAATACTATTGATTTCATCAACACCAGGATGTAGGAAGATCTTTTTCTCATCTAGAATTACATATTTCTTTTCATCATGGTCCCAAATATCAAATGAATGTTCTGTCCCACCACCATCTTCATCTTCATAATCACTATTGTTAGTCGAATTAGTCGTTTCTTCATCTTCTGTTAAATCTGGTTCACTAGGTTCCAATTCTAATTCAAGTTTCGGCTTAGTTTTAGGTTTAATATTTGGTTTTGGTTTAGATTTTGTTTTCGATATTGGTTTAGACCTTTTAGGACTCTTAGGAACATAACGTTCTTCTTGATCATCATCTGTAACAGAATTATGATTAGAGTAATTAATTGCATTCGGATCATTAGGATCAATTTTTCTAGTTCTAAGATGAATACCACAATAATTAAAACCTTCCTTTCGCGTTTTAGTACAAGGATCACCTGATTTTGTAGTATCTAAACATGCTGTAGCAGGATCACGAGGTTTCTTAAGGTGAAATTGATATGTTGGATTGTATCTATTAGTTAATTCGTCTAAAGAAATATCAAAATCAATAGAAATGTTAGTTAATAATTCATGAAATACTTTGCTAAATTCCTTTTTATAAGCTTTTTTTATTTGGGTTATCATCCCACGTAGGACGATATCCATTTGATGTTCACTATCAGTTTCAGATTCAGTCATTGATACAAAAAAAATGGTGTATGGTGTATAGAATAAAATAAAAATTACAGATTTAATATTTTATATTTAAATAGAAATCAAATATAAAATCAATAATTATTTTCAAAAATACTTTTTAAATTTATAAATTAATTTTTTTCGTTTTCTTATTCAAAATTCAAATTTACTAAAGGGATACTCTCTTTTTCATTCAGATCTATTAAAAGTTCTTTCCGAAATTTTTCCAATTCTTGAACTGAACTTTCTTCTGTTTCTATTTTTGGAGGAATCAACGATTTTAAAGACCTTTCTCGCAACAATCTTATATTATTATTTTTCTTACTTTTTTTTAGCATTCGTGCCCATCTTAATATACGGCTTTTTCTATTTATTTTTAAAATAAACACACTTTTTTCACCATTCATTTCAGTCACATAAATAAACCCTTTGTCTGATTCATCTAAAGCTTTGAGATCAGGAAGACCGTCAGATTTTATTTTTATATATTTGCCATTTATGTTTACAAATTTTGGTGTTAATAATGGCATCATTATAATATAAATAAAGACTAAAAACTTTTTCAAAGTTCTTATTTTAGTTTACCATCATATCAGTATTAACTTTATAATGAATTGATTCAATACGGTCTTCATAATTACGGGTGCCTCTCTGACTATTGAAATCAACCCTTTTCAATTTATCTACATATTCTAATATTTGAAGGGTAAAACTATTATCCCGCCCTCCAAAATCTACTAATTGACCATATTCATCAATCCATTCGATATCAAAACGTCGGATTTCCTCAACAGGTACATCAAATACTTTCGTACCAGCCATTAACTTTTGTGGCTCATTCAAAAATACCTTGGCTAGAATTTCCTTACCTTCTGGTATATTTGTATCATTTAATACCCGCAGATCCTTCACTACTAAATATATAAAACTATAAATATCTAAACTAGGACGTTTCGCCGGCACACGGTTTAATAAACCAGGAATTTCTCCTAAAGGTGAGGGACGATTGACTATATTAGAAAAAGATTTAACATAAACAGGATTATTACAATCATCTGTTGGATATGGTCCAGGAAAACCTAACATATCCCAAACATTAAATTGCGATTCAGTACAAGAAAACCAAAATTTCATATGAAACGAAAAAATACTCTCAAATACTATCTCCCCAGTTGTCTCCACATATTTATATCTAAAGGCTGGACGTTCTATTGTTGAACGATTAATACATTGCATAGCACAATTTAATAAAGCTGTTATCGTTCGTAATAGTTCTTGGATATTATAATTACCCGGCGGAATTAGTAATAACATAAAAGGAAGATCTGTATCAAAGTCTACACTCTGATTTGTACATGGGTCTATTACATCTAACATCAGGAGATTATTTTGTGGTGTTATATTATTTATTGTTAAAGGTACTTCTGCACTCACTAAACGAATTGACCTCACATTTTTTAATACTGGGTTTAAATTAACTCTATAATGATTCGTCTCTGTATCATTTTTTACCCTTAATTTCAATTTTCCTTCCTCTGCAAAATAACATGGCAAATCTTGTTCCAAACCTATAACACTATTAAAAGTACTAGCACATTGTAATAAATCACCAAATGTTTCAGTATCAGGGTCAAAAAACTTATCAAATATTTCCTTGTTAGGAAACTCATCTCGATCTTCTGCTGTAATTGTTCTAACTAAAAATTGCTCTCGTTGACGACTACTTATATTCACCAAAGTATAATTCTCTTGATAATATCTTTCATCGATTAAATTCGTTGGTAAGATACCTAATTGGTCTGGACTCGTAGTTTCAGATGTTTTTTTTCTAGGATCTTGATATTCCTGTATTTGATTGGTTGAAAGAAGATCATCTGCTGGTAAACAAGTATCACTTTTCAAAACAATTTTTTGATTATCTTTGCGAATTCGATCACGTAATTGAAATCTTTTCAAAGCACCTTGTCTATTTAAAGTATAATTAATAGGTCTAGCTGGTCCAAATTCCATATGTATAATATATATATATTTATATATAATAAAGTAATAAATAATTGAGGTAAATATATTTTAGAACCAGAATGATTTTTTGATATCCAAAATTTATCATATTATTGTATAAGTATATGTTGGAACTCTTAACTTTCTCACAATTTGTTGTTCAATTATTTAAAAATGAAGATACTTTGGCTCAAAATGAATTTAATATTAATTTAAAGCCCAATAATGATAATTTATATAAAGATGAATTAATTATCAATCAGAACATTAATTTCACTAATTTTTATTTTAAAACTAACTCTTTTTTATGGGATAACTTCAAACAATTTTCCGTTTATTCAAACTCTTATTATCAGTCTTTTACTTTTAGAATCAACTCCTTAACTGGAATACCAGAGTCTTACCTATGTGATGATCATATGAATCATCAGATGGTTCTATTCGCTAATGATATTTTTCATATTATCCAAGTCATTGATGAACAATTAACTCAAGATCATTCAATTTTATATTCCGATTATCATAATAATATTATTGATAGTGAAGATTATGTTACCTCCATGAAATTTTAATCTTCTTTAGAAAAAAACTTCTGATCATACCATATATGGAGTCATCATTATATATTCCTCTGATTATTTTCTTTTTTATAATAGGTTTATTCCTATACAAATATAAAAAAGCTCGTTCAACTCTTATTGAGATCTCTTATAATAATCCATCCAACTTTAATGAACCTCCGCAAGCCTATATTGATTTAAATAATACCTTTCGTAACGCACTTTTTGTTGGTGGTGGCGAAGGACTACCTGATCGATTATTAATCAAAGACAATAATGGTATGATCATTGATCTTATCGATCAAACTGGACTCAGTAGCCGTTCAGCTACATATGATGTAGTGGTAGCTGATCTGGATTATAATGGTTATAGTGATTTAATTATAGCACGTAAGAACGGAGTATTTTTTTATAAAAATAAAGGAAAAGGGCGATTTAAGATGGAAAAAATTAGTGATAACCCTGATAAAATACCTTTACAAGTAAATGTTTTAGATTATAATAAGGATGGACATGCTGACATCTTCATCTCTAGCCAAAATAAAGGCCCAAGTAAATTACTAGAAGGATTAGGCGGAGGTATAATGTTCGAAGATGTTACAAGTCTGGTAGGTAATAGTTCCAAACCTATCTTGCAAAATGAAAAAAATATTTTTGCTCGAGATATTAATAATGATCGAATCCTCGATTTTTTAACTGATGATGGTACTGTCTATCAAGGTACACGTGGTGCTAGTGGGGATAAATTTACTAGTGGTTTTCAATTTATCAAAAGATCTCATGGTTTCTTCAAAAAAGGTAATTTTAAAGATGTTATAGAAGCTGGAAAACAAAGTTTTAATTGGTTAAATTTACATAATAAATCTAATAAAAATGAACAACTAAACTTTGTTGGCGTTAAAATACCTGATCGTATCCCTTTTTTCAATTCCACTTTAAATTTGGTTACTATAAATGAACAAACTGGTAAGATCCGAAAACAATATAAACAAGTTAAAGGCGGAGAAGACATTATCAGGTTTAATATAGGAAATGATAATAAAGTTTTGCATTTAAGTGTAAGAACTATTTATGAAAATACATATGAACATCCACATCCAAAAGTTAATGTAATTTCGAGTTTCCGTGATGCTAAATGGTAATTTTTCTATTATTATGATATAAAATTATATAATTCATAATTTATATACACTTCTTTTTTATTATGGCTATCACTGTTTTATTAACTGGTGGAGCTGGATACATAGGGTCTCATATATGTTCTGAATTATGTAAAAAGAATCGTGAATATGGTTTTTCCTATTATAAAATAGTTTTAGTAGACAATTTATCTAATAGTAATCTTAATAATTATGTTAAATTAAGAGATTATTATAAATCTAGTCAAATTGAATTTTTTAAAATTGATCTACGCAATAAATCTGATATGGACCTCGTTTTTAGTACTCATACATTCGATTTTGTCATCCATTTGGCTGGTTTCAAATCTGTCAAAAAATCTGTCGATCAACCACTTTATTATTACAATAACAATATTAATAGTACACTTGTTCTCCTTGAAATGATGGAAAAATATTCTGTCAACAAACTTATCTTTTCCTCTTCAGCTACTGTTTATGGTGATGTTGCTTGTGCTATTGATGGACCCATTACTGAAAATTTTACAGTCAATCCTATCAATCCTTATGGAGAAACAAAGGCTATGATTGAACAAATGTTAATGGATATGAGTAAAACTAAAGATTGGCAGTTTATTATTTTGCGCTACTTCAATCCTGTTGGGGCTGATGATAATGGTCTAATCGGAGAGTGTTCACCTACAGAATTACCAGAAAATTTAGTTCCTTACATTTTAAAGGTTGGATCAGGAGAATTAGATCAATTAACTATATTTGGAAATGATTATAATACATCAGATGGTACATGCATTCGAGATTATCTTCATGTCAGTGATTTAGCTAATGCACATTTGAAAGCTATGGATTATCTAAATAATATTAATAAAACCCATAAATTTAAAAATTTTATTAAAGTATTTAATTTGGGTACTGGTCTTGGATATTCTGTTTTAAATATCGTTAATATGTTCGATCAATTAGGTATTTACATCCCTTATACATTCGGTGATCGTAGACCCGGAGATAGCCAAGAAATATATGCCGATCCTAAACATGCTAAGGAAAAAATGGGATGGGAAGCTAAAAGAGGACTAAAAGAAATGTGTCAAAGTAGTTGGGATTATTGGAAACAAAGAAAAAGTAGTAAATAAAATTTAATTGGGAGTTTTTATATATCTACATAATATAGTTCGACACTATTAGATGAAATTCAAAGTACATAATTTGAATATCTGGAATCAAAATAAAGAAATTTATAAAACTCTTTTTCGTTCTTATGATCCAGAACAAAAATACTTCTCAACATTCGATTATGATTTAATTCAACATACCAACTTAGACAACTTTTTCTTTGAAATTAAAAATAATTATAAAATTCAATATCTACAAATCAAAAATCTACTCAGACTCTTTCAAGATAACTTACATCAACTCCACCTAAATCAATTACTCAATGATACTCAATCTCATACTTTTTTATTCACACAAAGCAATAAATGGATTAACCCCCTTGAATTTAATAAACTTGTTTTGCAAATTCAAATTAAAATTAAACCTGGAGACCTAATTGATCTCAAACAAAATTCTGGATTAGGTCTTTATCTCATCTATCAAAATCATAACCTCGGTAATATCATCTATATCAAAAAAACTCTCGATATCTACGGTCTTAACTTACCTGCTCAAGCTTGGAATTTTATTGCCAAATATGGTTGGTGTTATCAAGATTTGCCCTTTCAAGGTTGTTATTTACCTAAAAACGCAGTAATTGTAGATAGTGTAGATAGTGTAGATGGAAAACAAATTTTGGACAATAGGCATGGGTTTTACATTTTTATACCAAAACAAAATCTTGATAACCCCATACAAGCTAAAATATATTTTATAAATGGAATTTCCTATGAAGGTAAAATCATTGATAAAGGTCCCAAATAAAATATTATTATTTTCCCAAAATAATATTTTAACTTTAAAAAAATAATATACAATTTTATAGCTTTTTATAACTTTTATAAACAAGTTATAAAATTTATTATTTTTTTTATTTTGAATAAAACAAAGTTATTATTATTTATTTTATTATTTTATTTTAATTATTTTCATAATTACTTTGAATAAAACAAAGTAATTATAATTTATATTTTATTATTTTAATTATTTATATTTTATATTTTATATTTTATATTTTATATTTTATATTTTATATTTTATATTTTATATTTTATATTTTATATTTTATATATTAT
>Ga0209943_1000354_pt1 | contig 31595 bp, 26 predicted proteins | sample SalPonR1_B_D2_MG_FD_185698 | JGI IMG/M metagenome (GOLD analysis project Ga0209943, IMG submission 185698) | Salt pond soil microbial communities from South San Francisco under conditions of wetland restoration - Salt Pond MetaG R1_B_D2_MG... ... | reverse complement strand
CATCAACCTTTTCAGTTGGAGCTGCGAAACTTGCAGTCCATACAAGATTTCTTGAGGCTGAGAGTCTTTGTTTCGGTTGATCTTAGCCTCAACCTTCTTTGATGAGGCATCAAAACTTGGAGCGCAATCAAAACGACTTGAGGCAGAGGTTCCTCGTTTCTGCTGCTCTAAACCTCAGCCTTAATTTCAGGACCCACTCCTCTGTCTCCTCTCCCTACCTTGCGGAAAGGCACCGCGGCAGCATGGAAAGGAGGACTCATGAAAAGGCATTGAAGGCAAGACATAGTCGCTTCTCAAGGTTGAGGTTCGTTGTAACGACTTTCCTAAGCCTCAACCTTCTCATTAGAGACAACAAATTTTGTTGCGCACACAAGGTTATTTAAGGCTGAGGTTCTTGGTAACGATTTTTCTCACCCTCAACCTTTTCAGAGGGGGCAACGACTTTTGTTGCTCACAAAAGGTTACTTAAAGCTGAATTTTTCGATGGCAATTCTACTAAACTTCAGCCTTCTTGGAAATGGCAATGAAACTTGCTACTCATAAAAAGCTACTTGAGACTGAAGCTCATCATTTCAACCCTTTCAATCCTCAATCCAAGAACTGCGGTACCATACGGTGATCTGTATTTTGCTCAAATGCATAGGCAATTTCAAGTAGAACGGGCTCGCTCCATGCACGTCCAAAGAACGAAACCCCAACGGGCATTCCGTCAATAGATCCCATCGGCAATGAGATAATGGGGTAGCCGGCGCGGGCGGATGGTGAACTTGATGCAAGCTGAAAATTATCGCCTAATATCAGATCTGTTTTCCATGCAGGAGATCCGGTAGGTGATACCAGCGCATCCAGATTGTTTTCATCCATCACGCGGTCGATTCCTTCCTCACGGCTAACCCGTAGCATCTGCTCCCTGGCATTTTGATATTCTTCAGAGTCGGTACCCTCCGTTTCGGCAGCAGATAATATGAGGCTGCGATCAAAAAGTTCTGTAGCGGTAGGTGAATTTCTGATCTGCTCTGCCATCTCTTCCATTGAGCCTATAATGGCGTCATTGTTCAGCGATTCTAAGTACTCATCTATGCCATCTTTAAATTCGTGCAAAAGTACCTGGAATGCATCTCCGCCGATATTTTCTTTAGTGATTTCATCGATTTCAATAACCGTGGCTCCTAGCTGCTCCAAGGTACGAATCGTTTCATGCATAAGAGTATCAACCCGAAAGTGATTCCCCATGGGTCCGGTGTAAAAACCGATTCGCTTGCCTGCAAGCCCGTCTGCGTTGAGGTACTGCGTGTAGTCTTGCTCAACGTGCTCAGCCGCTTCGACCGAAAGCGGATCAGCATCGTCTGCACCTGCAAGTGCTCCAAGAAGGATAGCTGCATCACGAACAGTTCGGGTCATAGGTCCCGCGCTGTCGGTAGTATACGAAATTGGAATAATACCGCCACGGCTCCAAAGCCCTACCGTTGGTTTCATCCCGACGACACCGTTTGCATTAGACGGACAAACAATTGAGCCGTTGGTTTCTGTACCGATTGTAAGCGTCGCGAGATTGGCAGATGCTGCAACGCCTGATCCAGCACTTGACCCACAAGGATTCCGGGTTATATCATAGGGATTGTGAACCTGTCCGCCAAGGGCACTCCAGCCACTGGACGAAAAACTGCTATGAAAATTAGCCCATTCACTTAAATTGGTCTTACCCAAAATAACTGCCCCGGCCTCGCGGAGTTTCGAGACAATGAAAGCGTCGTCAGGCGGGATTGATCCCTCTAAAAATATGGAACCGGCTGTTGTGGGGATGTCTGCTGTGTCTATATTGTCTTTCAAAAGAATGGGGACACCGTGAAGGACGCCTCGTACGTTTCCATCTTGCCGCTCTTGATCAAGTTGATCAGCTATTTCCAGAGCATTTGGATTGACTGTCAAAACTGAATTTAGTGCGGGCCCATTTCGGTCGATCTCTTCAATTCTATTGAGATATGCCTGAACAACCTGGCGGGTCGATAGATCTCCTGATTCATATCTATCCTGAAGTTCAGAAACCGTAATATCCTCCAGGCTAAGACGTTCGAATTCGGAGGGAGAATTTCGTGGTTGAGTACAGCTAATCAGCAAGAACAGAAATGGAAGAAAAAGCAGTTTTATTTTCATAAAGAGGGAAACAAGGATTAAAAGTTTCCCTAAGTAAGGCATATTTCAGATAGGGGTCAACTTTCACTCCCTGATCAAATATGCATTAGCATTGACAGTATAAAATGCGTTGAGGTGCAGAAGTTTTATTACGCTAGGACGTCTTCTCCTTATTGGTACTCTCTGCTTTAGAAAAAGATTTGGCCAGAATTTCTCTATTTACAGGCTTCGTAATAAAATCGATATAGTTCGTTTTTTTTGCCCGCTCATAGTTGTACTTGTCGCTGTTTCCGGAAATATAAATGACGGGAATCATCGATTCTTTCTGTATTGAGCTGGTTGCCATTATACCATCAATATCATCCTGAAGAGAGATATCCATGGTGATGATATCCGGTTTCAGTTTAAGGGCCATTTCAATGGCTTCGGCTCCTGTTGTAACTTTACCAATGACCTCATAGCCGAGGCTTTTGATTAGCTTTTCGAGAAGAATAGACTGAATCATCTCGTCTTCAACTATCAAAATATTGTTAATTGAGCTTTCATTTCCATTAACAGAGCCGTTATTCAGGTGACCATTGTCAGAATGTGAATCAGTTTTAACTTCCGACTTTACACCCAATGCATCCGTCGCAGATTCTGGTTTGTCTGATCTCACTTTCGCTTCAAACAAACTGATGGAAGAACTTTTACTGCGTGATTTGGTCTTCGGCGGTTTAGGCCGACCATTAGAAATAGTTTTTCTTCTGTTAGGCGCTGAGTGCTGAAGTTCTTTCACAACGGCTGGAACCAGATCACTCATTTCCTGTTTTGATAATGTTGCCCTTGCCCCATTTTCAATAAGTTTACCTGCAACATCGTCGGGCAACGCGTCAGAAATTAACAGGAATGGCACTTTAACTTCTAGTTTGTTTAGGATGCTTAAAGCTTCTACACTGTCAAATCCAGGCATATTATGATCGCAAAGTACAATATCCCATTGATCATTTTTAAGGGCCAAAGACAGTCCATCAGCTGATTCAACTCTATGTGTCCTTGGTCTGAAACCGCCTTTTCGAAGATGGCGAATCATCAAGTCAGCATCATCTCTGGAATCTTCAATAATCAATACATTTACAGGATGGCCTGTTTTGAATATTCGTCTTGTTTTCTCCGAAAGCATATATAAGACTTTTATAAGCAATTAATATAATAAACTCACTAATCTTGATGAGTCTTTATTCGAGCAATTGATACGTCAGTACCGGTGATATTATCGGTGTGAAATCTGAGCAGTTAAATTAGAATTACAGGAAGTAAACTTAAGTTGAATGAAATGGTGATCTGAGGTTTTTAAAGCACATTCATTAAGCTTAGAGAAAATAGAAGGGGTTAAATTTCAGGGCATAAGATATTGATAAATATATCTTTATGACTAAATACTGAGGATAGCTGTACTTCAGTAAATATCTGACTTTGTGAGCTGGAATTTTTTTCTGAGTGGAGCTTAAAGGCTAACAATTACAGAGGCTAAAACTCTTATTATATACGTCTGATTTATGGCATCCATATAGACATTAGCTGCTCGAGTTTTTCCGGCGAAACAGGCTTGCTGATATAGTCGGTAGCGCCATGCATGAGGCATTCTTCACGGTCGCCTTTCATAGCTTTTGCCGTTACAATAAATACTGGAAGAGACGTCATATTTAAATCATGTCGTATTCTGTCAATTGTTTCAAATCCATCCATTTCCGGCATCATGAGATCAAGTAATACTACTCCAATCTCATTCTTACGGGCTTTAAGTATATCAAGTGCGTCTTTACCATTTACGGCACGGTGTACAACGCGACCGTCACTTTCCAGAAGAGAAGAAATAGAGAAGTAGCTTTGATTATCATCATCTACAACAAGAACGGAGGCTGAAGTCTTTTTTAAATTTCTTAAATCTGAAGATGTGCCTTGTTTATTCTCTGTAGGTTTGATGAGCTGAGAGATGCGTCTCATTAGCTTTGAGTGACTTCCAACATTTTTGAGAATGACATCCGATGCATGCGTAAGCAATTCCTTTTTCTGTTCATTCGTCAATGATCTGCCAGAATAGATAATTACCGGTATAGAAGACAATGACGGGTCGGCTGCCAGTTTTTTCAGAACTTCCTGACCTGTTGCATCCGGCAGCGTTAGATCGAGGACAATGCAATCTACCGGAGATGTATTGAGAACGTCAATTGCATCTTTTGCAGTCAGTGCAATAAGGCATTCATCAACTATTTCCTCGGCAAATTCGCTGAGAGCATCATTTTGAATTTTATTATCATCGATCAATAGAAGCGTGCTTTTGCTGCCAGGTAATTCTTTCTCTTTCGAACCGGATGAAAGCATATGTGCAACATCAGATTTATTTAGCGGGAGTGAAGCCGCGCCTGACAGCCCATCTAAATGAATATCAGGAATAGAGTGCGACTCATCCGTAATCATCCAGACGGAACTGCTTTTTGCAATATCGATATTGTCAAGAATGTGCTTAGCCAGGCTCCACCCACTAATTTCAGATAAAAATGGATCAATCAGGATTGTGACAGGAACAGTTTTACTAAGAAAATCCAGAGCCTCATCTCCGCTCTTTAGAACCTTAAATGTCCTGGAATAAGACTTTAAGTGGGAATTTAGAGCTGCTGCAAGTTTTTGATTCTCTGAAATGAGAACCACGTCGGCTTTTTGCTCTGAATCAGTCAAAGGTGATGTGTCTGCGAGAATAGATTCGACTGTGGACTTTGAAACCGGAACTTCAGATGTATCGTGTTTTAAAGGCAGCGACAAGGTAAATGTGCTCCCGACTCCTTCTTTACTTTCAAGCGTGAGTGAACCACCCAGTAATTCTGCAATTTGGCGGCAGATTGACAAACCCAGGCCGGTTCCGCCAAACTTTCGCTGTGTTGATCCGTCAGCCTGGCGGAAGCTTTCAAACACAAGGTCTTGTTTATTTTCAGGGATCCCAATCCCGGTATCTTCCACTTTAAATAGGATCCATTCATCACTGGGCTGGTGCGGATCCGTTTCGATGTAAACATCAAGATCTACGCGTCCCTTCTCTGTAAATTTCATTGCATTGGAGAGGAGATTTCGGATAATCTGTTCCAGGCGAAGCTGATCCATGACAATTTCAGAGGGACAGTTCTCATAAACCGATAAAGAAAAATCAAGCTCATTTTCAGCAGCGATAGGTTCAAACACATCACCGATACCGCTCAGAAGTTCTTTCAGGTCAACCGATTCAAATGAAAGTTCCATCTCACCTGATTCTATTTTTGACAGGTCCAGAATTTCATTAATAAGGCTTAGCAGATTTTTGCCAGACTGTTGAATGACATCAATATATTTTTCCTGTTTATCTGAAAAGATATCATTGTTTGATTTCTGAAGCAGATTACTCAGCAATAGGATGGAATTCAGCGGTGTGCGCAACTCATGGCTCATGTTGGCAAGGAATTCCGATTTGTGTTTGCTGTGTTCAGCTAACTCCTTTGCAAGTTTTTTTTGTTCACGGATCCGCCTGGCATCTTTTTCACGATCCGTCAGGTCAAACCCGATCGCAGTAAAAAACTGCTGGTCGTTCTGCCGAATGAGCTGCAGGTGAATTTCGATCGGATAGGAAGATCCGTCTTTTCGCTTGTGCTTGGTTAGGAAAAGGTCTTTTTCCAACTCACCATTGAACAGGGGCTGCAAGATTCGCTTGTAGTCCTGAATTGAATCAAGGTGCGGATTAATGTCAATGGGAGACATTTTGTGAACTTGATCTGTATCATACCCGAGATTAGTTATAGCGGTGTGATTCAGATACTGAAACTTCAGTGTTTCGCAGTCAAATATATATATCTCATTCAGGCTGTTTTGAATAACCGTCAGAAGACGATCACGTTCAATTTCGGCTTCCCGGTGTTCTTTTCTCAACTTAGCCTCTTTCAGTTCCCGTTCGATTGCCGGTACGAGACGCTGAAGGCTGTCTTTCATCAGGTAATCATTGGCGCCTGCTTTCATCGCTTTTACAGCAAGCTCTTCGCCAATTGCCCCGGAGACCAAAATAAATGGAACGTCAAGTTTATGTTCTTTCAGAATGCCCAGAGCAGTGAGACCATCAAATTTTGGCATACTGTAGTCGCAAATGATCAGGTCCCAGTTTCCGCTCTTAAGGGAGTCCTCAAATTCCTTTCTTGTATCTACGGTTGTAGCGTCTGGATTATATCCGCCTCTTCTGAGATTCATCAGGATAAGTTCCCTGTCGTCTTCAGAGTCATCAACCAGAAGTAGGCGTATCTGCTTTTTAAGAGTAGGCATGTTTTGAAAGTAAAATCTGTGAACCGCTGACAATAGACTGTTAGTATACTGAAAATTTCGAACCGTGTGAATACTGTTGAGTCAATCATCTGAAATAGTCAGTATGAAAATGGTTGCTGATAGTATCGTTTAAATACTAAAGACCATGATGCACTTAAAGCATTATCTGAACGATAGTGGATAATTGTTAGGAAAAGAAGGCGTAAGAGCTGAAACTGCTAAAGATTGGAAGCGGGGAAGGCATTTTTAAAGTAATGCAGCTCAACCGCAATACGTCTGTTTTTTAAGAGGGGGTCACATTCAACGTTAACCAGTACTCGCTTATTAAAACGGCTGCTTTTTTAAACTCAGTGAAATCAACAGGCTTTTGAATATAGCTGCTGGCACCCAATTCATAGCTTTCTTTAATATCCTTGTCCTCACCAGAAGAAGTAAGCACAATTACCGGAATGTGTTTCGTAGAAACGTCTGAGCGAATTTTCTTCAAAATCGTAAATCCGTCAATAATTGGCAGATTTAGATCAAGCAGTATTAAATCCGGTAGAAGATGTCCGTCTTTATCACCCAGATTTTGATTGTATAGATAATCAAGTGCCTGGGATCCATTCTCCATCAGCCGGATATTCTCATAATTGAGTTTCTTCAACGCACGCATCGTTAATAATCCGTCATCGGGATTATCCTCAATAATAAGTATTGATTTATCTGATGGATGCATGGTTACTGCTGGATTGGTTTGTTAAAAATTGTTTGTTAAAACTACGCTGTTGATTTAAAAAACGTACAGAAGCAGTCATAAGTTGCCAAAAAATGTCTGTCTGTTTAAGATTATCGTCAAATATGACCGCGCCTGAATTCAAATCCAAGATTCTAATCTATGCATTTTTTGTGTTTGTTCTCATAGTGAAACAAAATTCAGCTCCACCTCCGGGCTCGCCTTCAGCCCATATTCTTCCAAGATGTCTGTGCACAATTCTTTGAACAGTTGACAGACCTATACCTGTGCCGGGAAAATCAGTTTCTTTGTGAAGCCTCTGAAATGGAGTGAAGAGTTTTTTTGCATAGTTCATATCAAATCCGGCGCCATTATCGCGAACAAAGTAAACCGTTTCACCATCAATTCGTTTTGACCCCACTTCAATACGTGTTACTTCTTCTTTTGACGTGAATTTCCAGGCGTTTTCAATCAGGTTTTGAAGGGCAACTTTCATCAGGTTTTCATCACCGAGTATATACAGGTCAGGCTGGATGATAAATTCAGCATTTCTCTCGGGCTCTATTTCAGTGAGATTTTTGGAAATAGATAGAGCAATATTTGAGAGGCTGATATTTTTCTTAGAGAGTTCTGTTCTCGATACTTTTGCCAGTTTTATCATATCATCAATCAGCGTGGACATGCGCTGGGCTGCCGATCGTACACGAGAAAGATAATTCATGGCAATATCATCAAGTGTGTCGCCATAATCTTCAATCAGTGCCTGGCTGAAACCATCGATACTTCGCAGCGGTGCACGTAAATCATGTGATACAGAATAACTGAAAGCCTCTAACTCTTTGTTCGCAATTCGGAGCATCTTGGTCCGCTCAATTACCTTGTTCTCGAGTTCATCATTCATCCGCGCTATCTGGCGCTCCGTTTTTTTCCGCTCCGTAATATCTTTAGAGATTCCACGGTAGCCCTGAAATATGCCATTGTTACTGAATAGCGGAATACCGCTTGTTTCAAAGATAGCGATGTTCCCATCTGAATCTTCAAATGATTGCTCCACTCCAACAAATGCTTCTTGTGTGAGGGCAAGCTCAGTAAATTCTTCCTCAACACCTTCTCGCTGTTTCATTGGGATAAGGTCGAGAATAGAGTTGCCCAGCACCTTATTCAGCTCATAACCCAGGATTGTCTGGATCTTGAGGCTGGAATAGGTGATGCATAAGTTCTCATCAATTTCCCAAATCCAGTCGTTGGTTGTTTCGATGAGGCTGCGATACCTTTCTTCACTTTTCCTGAGGGCATCTTCTGCTGCTTTGCGGTCGGTGATATCCTGGATATAGCCAACAATTTCAGTCAGATTGTCGTGCTGATCGTAGCTGCCTGTCGCTTTTAAAATCGTATGTACGGTTTTGCCATCAACCCTCGACGCCGGCATCTCATTATTATTAATCTGTTCTTTTTGCTGCAGACTTTCCCAAAAGAAAACCTGGTGCATGTAATTGGTAAACCTATCATTGAAATTACTCTGAAGAGCGGCCTCTTTTGATTTGAATCCGAAAAGAGAAATAAATGCTTGATTACACTCTTTAACTAAGCCGTCAGGTGAAGTGATGAAGCTGGGATTCAGGTCTTCCATGAAGAGCGTGCGATAGCGCTGCTCAGAATTTCGGACTTCTTTAACAGAATGTTTTTGCTCAAGAAGCTGCTTGAGGCTTGGAAGCAGTTTAGAAAGCTCCTTTTTGTGATGTGGGATGTTTTTTGATTCTTCAGTAAAGAAAAACCGAAGCATGTCATTTCTTCCGTTACTAAATGCCACCTGCATACAAAGAGAAACTAAAACATCGCTTTGTCGCAAAATTTCCGGGAGTGTGATATTGTTCGACTCTGAATGATCTGCTATCCAAACTTCGTCAATGACTTCAAGGCTGGGTTTGTAGAACTCACTGCTGCCGCCGGTAAGTCTGTTCAGAAATGTTTCCGACCCACTGTCGTCTCCACGAATAGTATGGGTTATGATCCAGGCTGAACTTTTAGCAATTTTTGATCGGCACTCGGCATAGACCGGACCTAAATGACTATTCAAAGTTTTTAATACCTCGCCCAATGCCGTGTGGTAGCTGTCGGCCAGGAATATCTCTCGTGTCAGTTCCGGCAGGAGCTCTTCCAAATTATCAGCAATTTTGCCGGGCGATTTATTCATATTGAGATCAGAATCAACTATGTATTTATATATTGATAAAATATGCGTTGACTATTGATAAGCCAAGAACAGAAATAAAATTATCCATTATTGTGATGCCGAGCGATTTTGATATTCACAATCCATGAGAACTTATAAAAAAAGCAGATTGCTCAATCTGTAAATCCAGTTGAATCAAGAGAGGCAGCCAGTGTGAGGAGGTTTAATACACGGCCGATTTCAATCTGTTTGAAAAGGTTGAATACTTACATGTTACTAAGGCTTTACAAATTCTTGTAGAGAATGATAGTTTATATGTTAGTTGGATATTTAACGCATTTGTAGACATTAAAATTTTATAATATTAGAAATTTTTTATATTATGAATTCAAGCATAAAAGTGCATTAATCCAAAAAAGGTTGAGAGCATTTACTATGCAGGTGATTTAAAGTGACAATGTTATAAACTCAGAAAGGCTGTCTTTACGCATAGATACAAAAATACTTTTTTCAAGTGATAATGGAAGAGAAACAAGGCCAACAACGGCATGGAAGTGCCGAGACCTATATGCAGGAAAAAAATCAAGCATCGGTCGACGATCAGACACATGAAATAGAGAGCCTTAAGCGCAAATATAAGCACCTTAAGGCTGTGCATCAGTTGCAAAATCGAACAATTCGCCACTTTATGCACAATGTAATGTCCCCTCTTAGTGCAGTATCGGGTTATCTTGAGTTGTTGATTAATAACCTTGATAAAAGTGAAAAAGAGGATAAACTAACCCGATATAGCCAAAATATTGGTGATGGACTGGATGAAATTGGCTTTCTGCTCGAACAAATCCACGATATCTACAAAGAGGAATCTCACGCCGGAGCCACCGCTGATAATCCGGTGGTTGAACTAAACTGGCTTGTTAATGAAGTGAAAGAAATTGTTTCCAACTCTACAGATCTGAAGGCTTCCGATATCACATTTATCGAAGCTGGCAAGCCTGTGTTCGTAGAAGCAGAATTATTCCAGATTAAGCTCATGGTCTATAATCTTATCATGATTGCCGACAGTTTTTCCGGAGCAAATGGCACCTTGGAAATAAAAGTAGATCGCGAAAATTCTGAGTTTGCGCTATTTATTCGAAGTTCAGGAGAGAACATTCCGGACCCATCCCTCAGAGAATTGTTTGAATCGAAAAACATAATGCAGTTAACAGATGATCTTGAAGGGGATGGCCCATTGTTGCTCGGCTTAAAAATCTGTGCGCAAATATGCGATCAGATCAGCGGTAAAATAATCATGGATAAACGTGATCGGGAAACTCCGCAGTTTATTCTTTCGGGTCCCGTTACAGACTCAGACTCCCCATTTTAATCATTTGCGCATTCTTCATCAGACTTGCCCGTATTGGGAAATGGCAATCATGAGATCGCACGCAGAGGCTGGCAAAATAATATACTTCAGAAGTGAAATAGCTCATCAGTTGGCAGACTAAGGTCCTGGAAATTTGAATAATCTTTGCAATCTGAGTGCCTTAACTCTCTAAATATGAGGGTATTCCAGAATGTCATTCAAGTTCTAAAGAAAAACTCACAGTAGCCGATAAAAATTTTAGAACGACAAACAAAGATTGATTAAGTAACTAGTGTCATGTCAATGGTGAGATGCCGTTAGCGAGTCATCGGATGAGTCATTCATGAATGATGTATTGATCCGATACGACTCGATTTTTCGAAAAACTCATCCCGAAAGCTTTCGGGACTACACAACATTTCATCGATGACACTACACTAGTTTCGTAAAATTATTCATTCGATTTGTTGTTGACAGAAGCGGTAAAGTTAGAGATAAAGAGTGTTGGGAGGTAAAGGCAGAGAAATAGTTAGGGTCAATTCCTGATGTTGCGAGAATCCTTAATGATGATCAAAGCAAAAAAGATTGATATAAACCGACACTATTTATAACCAATTGCTTTCAAACTTGAAAATGGTTAGTGGATAAACAGACGGGGAAAAACCCCATTTAAAGCGTTGCCTTTAGCCGGGCAACGCTTTTTTTATTGGAAAAAAACAGGCCATAACTTCCGAAAAGAAGCCTTCCGGAATTTGATTATCAGCTTATTATGTTTGAAAAGGGATAAGTGATACTGATTCAGATACTTACCTGATTAGCTGAATGAGGCGGGTGGGCAGTAGAGTGTAAATTGAATACCTTTGTCCAAATCGTTGCCCGATAACAATATGATTGCCTGTCTTCGCCTGGCGATAATTTGTGCCAGGCTGAGTCCGATTCCTAAACTATTTGCTTTCGTCGTGATAAAAGGGAAGTATAATTTCGATACTATATCTTCAGGAATAGGGTTCCCCCAATTAGTAACAGAAATTTTTCTATTGGATTCAACTTCAATTCTAATCGGCGAATCTGATCCTGAATAATGCTCAGCAGCATTTTGTATAAGTATTGTAAGAATGTGCCTCAGTTCAGCTTCATTGAACTTAAAGCTGTCAGTGGCCTTATTCAAAACAGACACTCTCTGTTTTAGATTTGAATCATATTGACTCAGCACATCGCGTATAACGTTTTCAGCACGTGACGAATCAGCTTCCAATTCGTTTTCTATTGTCACATCCGCGTAATGTAGACGTTCAAGTTCGTTAAGGATTTCAAACAGATAATCGAGGCCCTCGCTAACCTTTGAAAGTTTGTGCTGATCTTTCTTGTCAGAAACGGTTTCAATCATTTCGAGATACCCCCGCATACCCGTCATTGGGGAACGTAATCGATGTAGAAGAACCGCGATCATATTTCTAATCGTTACGAGTTCTGAATCATCAGGCACAGAACCTGGATGTTCTAAGACCAGTTTAAAGTAGTTTTTATTATTCCAGCGAAACTGCTGTTTTTTTAGGTAATGCCACTTGTTATTGAAAAAAACCAGCCCTTCAGATGTTTCCATATGTATAAGGCTATGAATTGATTTGCCATCAGGGCCAGGGCTTCCGCATGCGGATACTGCAGAATTATTCGCAACCAAAATAATATCAGATGCCCCGTCAATAAGAAACACTGGATCCTGTGTTTCAGAAATCAGTGATCTTAGGCTTTCAATGGATCTATTTTTTATGTCGTGCTTATCCATTCTGCTTTGTTTCAACTCCATTAACGTGCCAGTATAATCTAAAAATGTATGACGGTCAGCGATACTCTCCGGGGGATGTAAACCATAGGAGAATTGTCGCGTTTATAAAGTTTATCAGCTTCTTTTATGGAGTCTTAAGAAATAATGATTGTCTGGAAAAATTTGCCGATCGAACGGCTAAATCTACTGCTGTTAATCTGAATGAGTCAAGACGTACAAATAAACAGAATCTCGTTTTAATATTTTTTTGAATCGTTTAACAATTCTATACAAAGCAGCCGGGGAATTGTTTCCCGTATCATTTATATAGTGAGAGGTGATAACACGTGTTTTCATTATGTGAACCGGCACGGCAAAAATCTAAAAAAACAGGCAGTCTCTCTTCATAAGAATCGAAAAGTAACTTAAAGGAAACGGATGACTGACTTTTTAAACGATGAGGAGCATATCTTTAGTTTTGAGATAAGAGTAGATTAAAGACATAAAGATACAGGCTAATTAAATTAGTGATCGCTAGCTATTTTATGCGGTCGTAGTGGATTCTCCAATTAAGCGACCAGGTAGATCCATTATCCCTGGAAGATTCCCAGTCCCATGTGAATGAATCGGGCTGTATATTGTAGAAAATCATGCGCTGAAGAATTAATTCACCTTCTTGGTCGGTACCGGTACGTGAAAACATACGTTTATCGTCATCAAATTCACCGGTAAAATCAAGGTAGTCGCCGGTGTTATCCACCCAAGTCTGTTTCCATTCACCTGTAGTCTGTTTATATACAGAGTAGCTCTTACCGATGTAACCCGCACTGCTGCCTGTCACCCCTTCAAAGTTCTCTTTGATGACTGCACCATCCAGTATCCACTCAACTTTATTGAACCCGGTACCTGTGGTACTGTCGGGCTCTATCCAGGTCAGATCCCACTCACCGATCCAGAAATCGAAATATTCTTCAGGCGAAATCTCCATCGTGGACGATTGAGAATAGAGGCTGCTAGAATTAATAATTGTGATCAGAACGAGGAAGAAAAATGGAAGAATTGATTGTTTCATAATTGATGAAAGCAGATTTACTTTCGATTAAGAAGGCTTGAACCATAATACATGATTCGGTCATTAATAGGTAAAAGTTTCAATTTCTGCCTGACCATCTTATAGAAAGATGCTCTTACAGTAAAAAGAATTGGACCGGATTTTTTAGACTATTGAAAATGGGAGTGAAGGGTTAGTTATACAGGAGATAGGTTTGACGCGGAAACACAACAACGTGACTCAAAAGTGGCTGGTCGAAAATTCTTATCCTCGCAGGCTGTTCGTCGGAGATTAATGCTCTGTTTTATCCTCTTTACTTTTGGCTGCTAAAACAAGTGACCAAAGTGCAATTATTATCAGGCCGCTAAATTCTCGTGCTGCTTCTACGCCCACATACTGCATCCCAATTTCCTCAAAGATATTTTTAAACCCGGTTGCAGTGAGGTCAGGTATGATGGTAACTGCCCAAATGCCGGCTATAACAGCAAGCAATCCAGCTGCTATCCAATGAATTTTGTTAAAAGCATAAAGAATTGAGAGAAGAGCACCCCCAGCGTAGATCAGAACCCAAAAAAGCGGATCGGGATCGTTAATTTGGGCAATAGCAGATAGGCCTAACAAGACAGCCACAATGTAATTAATGTACCGAAAAGCCATAGATGTGAGATAATTGTTCAGGAAATCATAACTGACTGAATGAATCTACAAAAGACAATGGATTTTCAGAAATGAGAACATCTTTCAAATATAGCCAAACTTGTTTTAAACTTTTCTACAAGTATATATCCTGACTTCAATTGCCAATTATTCAGTTAATACCGTCACCATCAGGTTAAAGCCTTTTCATCGACAGCCTGAAAAGAACTCTGATCTTTGATAGAGAACGTCATAGTGTCAGGTATAAGCTGTAAAAGATGTTGGATTTACAGTCGCTATTAAGCGTTTTGAAAAACTTCTTCGCCCATAAGGTCTGATTTAAGCTGGATTAACAACTTTCCTACAATCTGTGAAATACGAGCTTCAGATAGCTCAAGCAGAAGCGCAATTTCGCTCATGGTCATCTCTTCGTAATAATATAGCGTAAGAATCAGTCGGTCTCTTTCTTCGAGCTGTCCGATTTTACGTTTCAGTGTCTCAGTTACTTCATTTTTTTCCATATTACTGTCTGGTGCTACGCTATCCGGATCTGCATGTACTTCATAATAATTGCCTGAATCCTCGTCAAATGTATTATCAAGGGAAAGGGCGTTTCGTTGCTGAACATACGTGAGCAGCTGATGATATTCGTCAAGTGTCATATCCATCTCGAGAGCAATTTCATCTTCGCTTGGCATCCGGCCTAACTGCTGTGATTTTCGCTGGATAATTTCCTGTACCTGACCATAATTTTTTCTCTGCTTACGGGGAAGCTGGTCAATTTTTCGAAGATAGTCGATAACACTTCCACGGATACGATAGTAAGCGAATGTGTTAAACTGAATATTTTTTGTGCAATCATAGGACTCTAATGCCTGGAATAATCCGCTGATTCCGGCACTTTCCAAATCTTCCCGCTGTGTAAGAGGCTGATCAGGACGGTTGATTTTACCGATAATACTTCGGATCAGTGGCATGGATTTGCTAATGATTGAATTTCTAAGACCAGGTGCCGGATGTTCGAAGTAAGAGTCAATTAGTTCTTGTAATGATGCATTACCCATGGTTGAGTCCTTATAATTAGATTGTATTTCGGTTGTTAGTCAGTTGCTTCTTTAAGAGTCTTGCTCTTGTCGATCTGTAACTATTAGTTCCAAATACAGTACCAATCTTTAGAAGTGCGTTAAAAGGGGGCTGAGACGGTATCAGAGGTTTGATGAGCGGACAAATTCTCCAAATTGAGGAAAAGATTTCCAGAATGGAGTCAGTAGATTCCGGCAGGAATAAAAAAGAGAATGAAAAAACTGCTTTTATACAGTTAAGCCGAAAACGGGAGAAGAAAGGTCTGATCTTTAATGAAAAGAGATCCCTGCACCATCAAAAGCTGAAAGTGTACCCAAATTATCAGAATGGGAATAATTGGATAAGTAGAAAGGGCTTATAGGTCACAGCCTATATTTGAAACCCAATGGGAATAAGACTTGAGAAGAGATTGCCGCTTAATTAGAGATCCAGGTTATGGGCTGTTGGTGATAAGTGCTCTGGCAGTGGAAATGACTAAACTGTAACTGATAAAATCAGAATTAGGGCTTATTAATCGTTCTCGAAATTTTTCAGCTTATTTCGAATTGTTCGGTCAGATATACCCAATAGCTTAGCAGCTTCTTTTTGATTTCCCTGAGTGTGTTCAAGTGTTTTTTTAATCATGTGAAGCTCCATATCCTCAATCGACATAAGCGGCATGTCGGTCAACACTTCCCGGCTGAGTTCGTCATCAACATTTGAAAATAACTGATTATCGATATGCTCAATAGTGATTTTTGGGTCGTCACCAGAAAGGATGACACCCCGCTGAATTTTGTTGTCAAGTTCCCGCACATTGCCGCGCCATTCCTGATTCATGAGGTATTCCATGAGGTCATCACTGATAGATTTCTCACCCAGGTCGTACTTTTTTGCGTATCTCTCCACAAAAAATTGGGCAAGAAGTGGGATATCTCCCTTTCTGTGTCTGAGTGGCGGAATAGAAATTGGGAACACATTCAGGCGGTAGTAGAGATCCTCTCTGAATGATCCATCGGAAATTGCCTGTCCGATATTTCGATTGGAAGTTGCCAGGATTCGAACGTCCGCCTTGATAGGTTTTTGGCTTCCAACCCGGTAAAATTCTTTTTCCTGAAGGACGCGAAGCAATTTGGCCTGAACATTTATATCAATTTCGGTAATCTCATCGAGTAAAAGGGTTCCGCTGTTTGCCTCATCAAAGGCCCCCTTCTGATCGTTGATTGCGCCTGTAAAGGATCCTTTTTTATGTCCGAAAAGTGTGCTTTCGACCAGTTCAGAAGGTAGGTTAGCGCAGTTTATTTTAATATACGGAGCTTTTACGCGGTCGCTGTTGATGTGAATTTGGTGTGCAAATACTTCCTTACCGGTCCCGCTCTCTCCCTGTATCATTACCGGGGCATTGTTGCGGGCAATTTTTGGAAGAACCCTTAACAGCTTTGTAATATTAGAATCTTCACCAACAAACTTGATTTCGCCTTCGACAATCTCATCACTCAAACGCTTTACATGCTCAGATTTTTTAAGCTCTTCCTTCCTGGGACTTGATTTTGCAGACGGTGAGGGCTTACCGGGACCAATTTCTGAAGTGTCGGAAGTGAAATAGCGTTCAACACGAAAGATTATTTCTTTGGCTTTAAACGGTTTCGTAATGTAATCGAAGGCGCCTTTACGGAGTGCGTTTACGGAATGTTGAATATTACCGAAACCCGTAATCATTATCAGGCCGGTGTCAGGACGATGCTTCTTGACAAATGTCAGAATCTCGTCACCGGTCATTTCATTCATTTTCACATCGGTGACGACCAGATCAACTTCATTATCTTTCAGATAGTCGGTTGCTTCAATTGGATTATCAAACGCGATTGTTTCGAAATCGTGGCTAGACAGATGCTCGTTCATAAAGCCAAGCAGCAGTTTGTCATCGTCGATTAACAGTATGCGTCCTTTCATACAAATTCAGATAGTTTACAGGATGTGAGAAAAATGAGGGCAATCAAATAAGAAACTAATTTTAAGATACAAGTACGCGGGGCAAATCGTAAGTGCAGAACATTCTTGTTTTCAATCAGGGAAAACAAAAAATATTAAAGCACATCAAGACCCAACTAACTCAAATTCTTAATGATGATGATCAGTTTTTATCATAATGAGTGGATCAAAATCTAATTAAAAAAGGTGTCAAATAAAACAAGGGGACAGGAAGGGGGCAGGAATAAACTAACATGTTATCTGCGCCTTAGTATGAATCTAAATTGTAGTTAACAGTATCTATTAAAGAGTGACACTGAATCTAAAAAGATGAGCTTCCTTTAGGAATCAGATAATAAAATTTTGGGAGGCGCCGGAAAAGAAAAGGTTTGAACGATTTGGATAAATAAAAAAGCCCGCCGACTATTAAGCCGACGAGCTTTTATTAATCCAGGTAGATTATCTGGTAAGCAGGTGTACTACTTAATCCAGCATTTTTTTGGCTATTACTTCCCAGACATCGGGGTTATCTAGCATCTGACCTATTTCTGTGTTGCTTGCTGCATCCGGAGAGACAGCTTTGGTGGCCATATATTCGTTGATATTTGCCTTTATTCTATTCAATTTTTCGGCTGACTCGTGGTTTAATTTTTCCAATTCAATTGATGCGAATAACTCTTCGCCTTTTTTTGACCCGTAAACATCTAATGTATCCTCGTAAGATATTGAGCTTTCAGACTCAGAGGTGGAAATTTCAGATGCTAATCCGTTTTCGGTAACATGGGTGCAGAAAATTTTTGACATATTATTGAGATCAGTGATTGTTTCTGTCTTTAATTAATTGTGTTAATACAGTATCAGCCGAAACCGATAACTATTGCTAAATTTTTTACCTGAATCTTTGTGACAGGTATCTCCCATAGATTGTAGAACACTTGACATCTTTGATCTTATCCATTGGATAAATCTGTGTTTTGAGTCAGTGCTGGCAAACCCATTTATATAATTTATCGGCTGAGAAATGGGGGGAGTTAAGATCTTTTCCGTTTATAAAGATTTTATAATATAAGCTTGAAATACCCCTCTGATAATCTGAATACAGGTATTTCCTTTAAGGAGATTTACTTTTAAAGAAGTTTTTTTAATACCTGAAGGCATCGATTGACATCCTGAGTGAATCACATTCGTAATAGTTGCTTTCATTGAAAACTTTGATTTTCTGATTGTTGCGAACTGAAATCAGGTGAATAGTTATCGGCTTAACTGCCCAAAATTGTAAGTGATAAAATCTTCCCTAAGTTTTTGTTACGACAGAAAGGGAAAGCGTAGCTATATATTGGTAAATCTCTTCAATAGCTGACAAGAATTTTGAATAAATAAATGTGTTCCGATTTAAATATCAAATTCATTTGATGGCACATATAAGGGTATTGGTTTTTAGAGACCGGTAAAGACGGAGCATACAACTAAAGGATATTTTTCAGAAGTGTCTGGCAGTAGAGGTGCAATATTTTTTTTTAATCCCACACTTGTAACCAAAAATTTTTTTGGAAGATGACTATTTAATATAGAGTGATTCAAGTCAATCCCGGGAAACGAGTCTACATATCTGACATCCATTTTTCATTATGTTTTTTCTGCTGATTCCTTCAGGATACATGCTAAGTTATCAAACCGAATCTCCAAGCCGTTCAAGGACGGGATGTAGAGGTTTTTGGGATTAGAGCTCATCTGACTCATAAAAAAATCTTAAGGAATCCAGGGTATTTGTACTTCTTGCCAAGAATGAGAGGTTATTAATCAATAATAATCTGTGTTTAAAAACATGCTAGCACTGTATTAGCCGCGATTAAGACATTATAACTGTACTGGAGAGCATTTTGCTTGGCGATTTTACTATTTTTCTGTCGGGTTAAGTGAATACATATAGCCCTCAAATAAAGATGAAAAAGCAAATGATACATATTCACTATTACTTTTTATACAATTCTTGATAGGAATTTATAAGTAATAATGGATGATAAGATTTAATTTAAGTGGGAACATTTTTCCAACATCAGAGAATATATACTCAACAAAAAATAAGAAAATGTACAGAGTGATTACTAAATATCAGCTACTAGCGCTTATCGCACTATTTGTTTTCGTTTCTTGTGGCGAAGATCAGGGACTTAATATCACAGATCCCGGATTTAATGACGTCAAATCTGAATTAAAAATTGTAGATGGTGGTGAAAATGCGACTCTTGAAGTGATGAAAGGGAAGTCAAGCTACTATGATTTAGCACTACGCAACACAGGTTCAAACGATCATATCTCTATGGGTTCGAAAAAGGGATGGACACTCAAGTGGAAATCACCTGTTAGCGATGGCGTTACATTTGAAAACGTAACTCTCTTTTCTACATATAATGAAGATGATTGGAAACCTCTCAACTATCTTCTGAATAACAGGGATGAAATTTTAGCTGGCAATAACGAAACAGGAGTTCGGGAAATGCAGGCTGCTATCTGGATGCTGCTTGATTTTACGGGTTTTAATCCGGAGACAGTAAATGTTTCAGAATTACCGGCGGATATGCAATCAAACGGGCAGTATAATTTTGATATGAATGCCGCTCAAACTATTGTAGACAACGCATTATCCGGCGGAAATGGTTTCCAGTATACCCCCAGCTCAACCTATGCAGTTGTGGCCTCTTCATCATCTGAAGATGATTTTTTAATTATTGAAAACTCAAATTATGCATTTGAACTGGTAGATCTGAGAAAAGAATATGGGATGGTAGTCGCATGGGACATCAATGATAATGGACAAATCGCCGGCGGAAATCTCGTCGTTGAATCTGATGGAACGTCTGTAAGCATGGGCAATATTTTCGCAAGAGCGATCAATAATAATGGCCAGGTTGTGGGAAACAGCGGTGAACAGGCAGCTTACTGGGACATGTCGGAAGGGCTCCTTGGGTTAGGCTCACCAAATGAAGGTGACCGGAGTCAGGCTAACGACATCAATGACAGCGGCGATATTGCCGGTGAAGTAATTTTCGAACATCTGATTTACGAAGATGAAGAGTATGGGAATGTTTATGAGCAGGAATATCACAGTTTTGTTTGGAGTGAAACGTTAGGGAACAAATCGATTGGCGGTGAAGGCTGGGCGTTTGGTATTAATAACGTCGGAGATATTACAGGGTTAGACTATACAGTTGATAACAGAGCCTATATCTGGAATAACAACGATGGATTAAGCGCTTTGGGGTCTTTCCGCGGATTTGGTTCAGCAAGGGGCCATGCAATTAACAATACAAAACAGATTGTAGGTTCAGTTTTGGTGTCACAGGATGAAACATCCGTGTTTACCGGATCAGATGATATGAAGTCACTTGAGTTAGAGATTAAAAAGGCAAACCTGGATGGGGTCTACGGCAGAGCGCACATTCTTGAAATGATTCAAACCTCCAGTCTTGATCGTGAAGTTCGTTCGCTTGATGCTTCAATAAGTACGGATATTTCAGGATTTGAAAGCCTTGTTGCATCGAAAATGAAGAGTCATTCCTATCAATCTGAAGCTTTTATCTGGGACCAGAATCAGGGTATGATGAGTCTTGGAACTCTCGGTGGTGAATGGAGCACGGCCTGGGATGTTAACGACAATGGCCAGGTAATAGGATACAGCAGTATAGGTAACAGCGAGTCAAGAGCTTTTTACTGGGATGAAAATAATGGCATGCTCGAGCTTCCAACATTCGGCGGTAACAGTCTTGCACGGGCCATAAACAATGAAGGACACGTGGTGGGATATAGTTATGATGAATCCGGTAATTTTTATCCGGTTATGTGGAAAGTATCAATCAGACAGAATTCATAAGACCGGAAGAGGTACTCTTTTAATTGAAAGCGGATTCGGCATTGTCGGATCCGCTTTTTTTATTTTGAGCAGAAGACAAATAAAGTTGAGTGATCAACTAACAGCAGAATCAGCCTTGAGGGTAAACTTTTTTGGTCGCTTTATCCCCGACGACGGTCATCCAGGGGCGGACTGTCCAGCTTTCAACGATGCCATTTTTGACATAGGGGTCTTGCTTCGCAAAAGTTTCAGCGACTTCCGGTGAAACACTTTCAAATAACAGAAAAGCCTGGTCCGCTGGTTCCTGAAGGGCTCCTCCTAAAATCATGTCTCCGCATTTCTGTGATTTCCAGGCAAGGTCAAGATGTTCATCGCGGTGTGCAGCTCTTTTTTCCAAATAGTCGGGGGACAAGTCGTATATCAGCAAATAATGCATAAAGAAAGTGAATTGAATTAGAATAAGTGCAGTTATCACGTAAAGTAACTAATCAAAGAAAATGTTATTGGATGAAACCCGGATCTTTTGCAGAACATCTGTGTTATATTGAATACATTTATTGCTTGCCGAAAATTTAAGAAATAACAGCTATGAAGGTTTATTTAAACGGATCTTACATCGAGCATACTGAGGCTAAAGTATCAGTAGGAGACAGGGCATTTGTGTTTGGTGACGGAATTTATGAAGTCGTCAGGATTGTAAACGGGCGCTTTTTTATGGAAGATGAACATATGATCCGTATGGATGAGGGTCTTGCCGGTCTGAAAATCCAGATGAGCCAGGATCATCGGGATAATATTTCTGATATTAGCCGCAAATTAGTTTCCATGAATGGGCTAGAGAAAGGCCAGGCTAAAGTCTATATCCAGATTACCCGGGGAGTGGCATGGCCGCGGACTCATACATTCCCTGATCCGCCCGTAGAACCCACAGTTTATCTCTCCGCTGAACCTTTTACACCACATAAAGATCTTCATGAAAAGGGAGTGGATGCTGTGACAGTCTCTGATGTAAGGTGGAGCCGTTGTAACCTAAAAACGGTTAACCTTCTGCCAAATACACTTGCGAAACAAGAAGCCAGAGACCGAGGGGTTAATAGCGCTGTTATGATTCGTGATGGCGTGATCACTGAAAGTCCCAACGCAAATATATTTGCCGTGAAGGATGGTGTACTTAGAACCTACCCCGCTACCAATTATATTCTTAACGGGATTACGCGTCAGGCAGTTTTGACTATCGCAAATGAGGAAAATATAGATGTAAAACTCCAGCCTGTTGGAGAGCATGAGCTATTTGACATGGACGAGCTGTTTTTTACCGGCACAACCACAGATATTCAGCCGGTTGTTGAGGTGAACGGCCGGGCAATTGGATCAGGTAATCCGGGGCCGGTATGCAAGAAAATACAGCACGTTTACAACGCGAAGCTGGCAATGATGTAAGTGCTCCTTAAATAGAAAGGTCACGTAGTCTCTCATAGATTGGCATGCACTCTTCAAGAAGCGGCTTTAGTTCTTCAGGAAACGGTTCCGTTTTGGGCTGATAGGGTTTAAAGCCTGTTGATTCGTGTAGATTATGATACCAGTGTTTTGCCCAGACTCCGTCCTCTGGCCTCGCTCCTTTTTCCCAGCTCAGCATAGCTTCATCAAATGAAATCCCAATGGCGCTGCACAGTTTTTCAAGAGTCGTTCTGGGTGACATAAGAACTTGTTTAGAATCAAGAACCACGGGCGGGTGACCGTTTTCTTCGAGGGTTTCATAAAGCCTGATCTGATCCAGGTACCCCACATCCTTTTTTCCGGGTTTCTGGATTTTGTTTGCAAAAGTAGGCAGCATTTCCCGGGGATCTCTTGTGAGCAGAATGTGAACCATTCCTTCCATAAATGATCGGTCAAGACCGTCAAGATGGTGCGTCATCTGCTTAAAAAAGACGACAGGTTTTGGGTATTTACCAAGAATCCAATCGATAACTTTCTCCCCGTCTGTTTCCATGCTTCTGATGACCTCTTCCGCACCGGGGTGATACTCATCCGCATTGGTATTTACAAGATAGTAGCCGTAAAAAGGTTCATCGACCACCTGTGTATCACTTCGCTGTGCGAAGGAGTACATCATTGCGGTGGAGATATTCCGTGGCCCCGACCACAGATTTATCCTGATAGTGGAGTCTTTAGCAGGCTCAGCTTTCATGTTTTGAATGGCCTGCCTCATGTTGTATCAATGTGTGATAGAGTTCAGAGAGCCTCTGGCTTACCGGTCCCATAGAACCGTCTCCAATCGTTCTGCCGTCGATCTCCACAACCGGGGTGACCCCTCCAAACGTACCGGTGACAAATGCCTCATTGGCACCGTACACATCAAAAAGAGAAAAGTTCTTTTCATGAACCGGAATATTATTCTCTCTGCATACTCTGATGATGTTGTGTCGGGTGATGCCGTTCATGCAGTATTGGCCGGTTGATGTCCAGACTTCATCATCTTTTACCATAAAAAAATTGGTAGCGTTGCATGTTGAAACAAATCCATTCACATCTAACATTAGGGCCTCATCAGCATCCGCCTCCAGAGCCTGTATCAGCGCCTGAACTTCGTGAAGCTTGCTGTGGCAGTTTAATTTCGGGTCCAAATAATCGGGTGATCCGCGCCGAATCGTGCTGGTAAACAGAGAAATTCCTCTATTTCGTGACTCTTCGGATGCGGTTTTGTACTCTGGGATGATGACCAGATTAGGGCCGCTGACTGTTAATCTTGGGTCTTGGGAGGGTGTTTTTTTGATCCCGCGGGTGATCATAAACCTTACATGAACGCCATCTTCCATATTGTTGGCATCAAGCGTTTGCCAGATTTTATCAGTGAGCTCTTTCCGTGTCATCTTCAGGTCCAGACCGATCGTTGCAGCAGCTTTCCAAAGACGATCAAGATGCAGGTCAAGGAAAACCAAAACACCATTATGCAGTCTTACAGCTTCCCATATCCCGTCTCCTACCAGATATCCACTATCAAATACAGAGATTTTGGCTTTGCTACGGGGAAAGAGATCGCCATTTATATAGATGAGAATTTGCTCGTTCCTTGAATCTTCTACCGCGTTGTGTGTACCGTGGGTCATAAAACAAATCTAATTAATGATATCAATAAAGACCGCCATAACGACATTGATGTAGAGCCCAGGAGCAATTATTCCTGCAATATCATATTTGTTTACTGTTAACACTATCGTTAATAAACGCTGATGAGTGCTAAAAATGAAATAGAATTTTACCTGTAATCAAATTTCAGTAAATCAGAGCCCATACGGATTATAGTTGGTAAGTAATGTAATGTCAGCATACATTGCCGGATTTCGGATCAATATAGCATCCATCTCCACTCAGGCTTCGCTGCCAATTTAGGTCAGACTCCAATTCACTCAGCCACTCTTCAATCTCTTCGTCACCTGATATAATTGTGTCACCATCCAAAATTTTGGGCAGATCATTATCTTCAGATATTTCGGTTTTGTATGACAGAATAAGTTCTTCGAAACGCGATTCTATCTCGTCTGCTTTTGGATCGTCTGCATGTCTGAAAAGTTTAATCATATCAAATCATAAGGTGTTGATTCAATGGTTATCAGTTTAGCACTTAGGGGTAAAATGTGATTACACTTGTTACTCCATGATATAGTAAATAACCTCGCCAGGCCCAACCGGCATGCCTATCCCGAAGATGAGGAGATAGAAAAGAATGATCCAGCCAATCAAAAAGAAGATGCTATAGGGCAGCATCATGGCGATAATCGTCCCGATGCCAAGGTTTTTATCATATTTATTCGCAAAAGCGAGTATGAGCCCAAAGTAACTCATCATTGGCGTGATAATATTTGTCACTGAATCACCAATACGATAAGCGGCCTGAATTACTTCCGGCGTATACCCAATCAGCATCAGCATTGGAACGAAGATAGGAGCGGTGACCGCCCACTGAGCTGAAGCTGATCCAAGCATCAGGTTTACAGAACCGGATACAAAAATAAACCCGATAAAGATTATTGGGCCCGTTGCACCCATATTCTGAAGAAATTCAGCGCCTTTTACAGCAAAAATCTGCCCAAGATTACTCCATCCAAAGTAGGCGACAAACTGCGCCGCAAAGAAAACAATCACAATGTAAAGGCCTAGCGTTGACATTGCCTGAGCCATACCCTCAATAATATCCCGGTCATCTTTCATGGTGCCAACGACCTTGCCATAGACGAAACCGGGAATCAGGAAGCAAATAAATATCAGCGCAACCACACCATCCAAAAAGGGTGAATCTTTCCAGTCGCCCGTTACCGGGTTTCGAAGAACACCATTTTCTGGTACAATGGTCAGTGCCAGGATCCCAAACATCACCAATATGGAAACCCCTGTCCATTTCAGCGCCCGAACCTCTTTTGGTTTTAGGGGTTCCATTGAGGCCTCATCAGAAACATCTTCCATGGCCATGTCTTCATCATACTCACCAAGTTTTGGCTCTACAATGCGCAGGGTGACGAATGCTCCAAGTGCTGTGATTAAAAATGTACTGGCAAACATAAAGTAGTAGTTAGCGGTGGCCACCACGCTATATTCAGGATCAATAAGACGCGCAGCTTCCTGGGTGAGTCCGGCAAGAAGCGGGTCGATGGTTCCCAGCAGCAGGTTTGCACTGTATCCGCCAGATACGCAGGCAAACGCACAAGCGAGACCAGCCAGTGGGTGACGTCCCATCGAATGAAAAATCACGGCGGCAAGTGGAACGAGTACAACGTATCCCATTTCTGAGGCTGTGTTGGAAATAACGGCGGAGAAACAGATCGCAATTGTTACCAGGTTTTTGGGAGTTACCAGGAATCGGAATATCCGTTTCGGAACAGCCATCAAACCAGATCCGATGTCGCCTTCAGGTTTGAATGAGGCCGCTTTTAAAACGATACCTCGAATAACGGCACTGATAAGTCCGGAATGTTCAGCAACACCTACCCCAAGAAGCGCAACCAGCACAACGCCAAGCGGAGCAAAATTCGTGAAATTAGAAACCATATTTTCAATAATCATTCGGAGTCCGTCAGCATTCAGCAGGCTGACTGGCCGAATGATTCCATCAGGAGCTCGTCCGGCAGATCCTTCCGGACGGGGATCTGCAGCACTCCAGTCAAGCCATTCTGCAAGGCCGCTGAGCAGAACAACACCCAGGGCAAAGAGTGCGAAAAGTGTAACAGGGTGAGGGAGCAGGTTGCCCAGCCATTCTACAAAATCAAGAAACCGGGTAAAGAGCGTCTTTTTCTCATTAGGTCCGGGCGGATTGGGATCTTTCACTTTAGGATATTCGCTCATTGAAATCGATTTGTTATAGGGGGTCGTTGGTTGTCGGTTATTGCAATGCCATTAGATCTGGCGGGGAAATTACACATCCACGATAAAAATATTCAAACAGGAATGCAGCTCAGTTATTAATTGAATTTTGTTTGTATGGTTACGAATTACTTCAACATGCAAACCTTGAAACAGATTCTATTATGCAGTGGAGGATGATTTTGCTTGATCGGGTTGTAATAGCAGGCGAATCTGTGCACCAAGAAGTGTGCCAAGGCCTCCAATCAAGCCGCCAATAATAGCTGTTATCAAAAGCACAAGCCAGCTTTGCCCCACGCCAAGCATCTCTGCAATTCTGCCAGAGAGAATCGATTCATTGGCGATATCAATGTACAAAACCTGCACAAGCCAGGCTGCAAACAGAGACAAGAATCCGGTGAAAAATGCTGAGACAGCTGACTTAAAAAGGGTGCCCCCTAAAATTACAGCGGGAATAAGAAGTGTCCACCATGGAAGGAAAAGTGTGACGATCCAGAATGAAAAAAACAGGAGAATGAAATTTCGCATGGAAAAACCGATGATTATATCAGTATTGAACTCATTGAGTATAACGCATTGCATGCATTTCTGAAATTAAAAATATGAGTTTGCTACATATTCTGTTTTAAATTTTACCCATATGAACAATAAGTGGCCTATTCAGAAAAAATTCCCGATTGATTAAACGAAATCGCAATGTCCTTGGTTGTTCTATCTGAAATAGTTTCATATTAAACAATAATAAAACAGATAGCAGAATGAGTGTAAAAGAAAAAATTACAGACGTCTACAATCATGTGCAAAACGGAACAGCAATGGATGCTTTTGAGAAGTATTATGCCGACAATGTGGTGATGATTCTTGAAGATGGAACAGAAGTTAAAGGCAAAGATGCAAACCGGAAACGGGAAAATGAATTCTTTGGAAGTGTTGAGTCATTTAACGGAATGGGAATTGAAGCCATTACGTCAAACGAGGAAGAAGGCAATACAGCCGTAGAAAGCTGGATGGACGTGACATTTAAAGGTGCTGAAGAATCTACCAAAATTCAGCAGGTTGCTACCCAGCAGTGGGAAAATGGTAAAATCGTGAAAGAGCGGTTCTATGGTACCCAACAGGGATAATCATCGTTCGGCACCGAACTGATACAGTAGTTAAAAGCCACGTTCAAAACGTGGCTTTTTCTATATGAACAGGGTATGATAGTTAAGTTTTTAGATTCGATGGTTTTGGAAAGTTTCCAAACCGTCAATGTTCTGTATATATTTGCCCTTCTCCAATAATCATCTATGAAACTGAAACGTCCGGCTCTGCTTCCATTTACTGATTTGACCCTGCTAACCATTGCGGTAATCTGGGCACTCAATTTCTCTGTTGTGAAGGCAAGTCTCTCCGAAATCGATATTTACAGTTTCAATGCCATTCGATTTATTCTCGCTGCATCCCTGATCTGGGGGATAATTATTTTCCGTGGCGTAAATGTGCAGGTACCAAGATCTGACTGGCTGCCACTTCTTGGTATTGGCCTGATTGGCAATGTTATGTACCAGTGGCTCTTTATAGTGGGGATTGATCTGACACTCTCAGCCAACGCAGCAGTGATGCTTGGAACGATTCCTATTTGGATAGCCATCTTCTCTCACTTGTTTACGGAGGAAAAAATGACGCGTCTGAAAGCTATCGGAGTTGTTTTGGCGTTTTCCGGTGTTGCGGCAATCGTTGGTGGAGGAGGCAATCCGCTAAGCCTCGCCTCTGAAACATTTCGGGGCGACATCATAATCCTCTGTGCGGCCGTTACCTGGGCAGTTTTTACCATTCGATCAAAGCAGTTTTTGAAACGCTATACGGCACTTCAGTTTTCGGGGATTATGACCATTATTGGAGCCGTTTTACTTACATCGTTATCCCTGTTGGCTGCTGAATCAACAGACTGGAGTTCAGTTTCTTATGCTGCATGGGGCGGTATGGTTTATAGCGGAACACTATCTATTGGCCTCGCCTACCTGATTTGGAATAATGGTATCGTAAAAGTGGGGCCGGTTAAGACATCTGTTTATCAAAACCTTGTTCCGGTACTGGGATTATTCTTCGGAATCATACTTCTGAATGAATCACTCAGTTCCCTTCAGTACATCGGCGCGGCCATTGTGGTGACTGGAATTGTAATGACGAGGCGTGGGTGATAGTTGGTTTTGTTAATAGTTGATTGGAGAATTGGGAAATGGGACTTAGAACCTCCCCTATTGGAAGGGGACAGACAACAGAGCGTTCAGCGGCGTTGTCAGGGGTGGGTTGGATTTGGGTTTGTGACATCTTTCTACGTAAAGCTAAGTGACACCCACCGTCTTGCTTCGCATGCGCTACGCAATCCACCTCCCTCAAGGGAGGATTTAAGCGCTATCAACCAGAGATTTTCAACCTACGGATTTAATTTAAATCCCAGACCAAAGGACAACCGCCGAAATGAAAGATCGTTAACTACGGTCCGGTTGCCCCAGGATTCAAACTGATAGGATGAATTGTCTATGTTGTAGCCAGCGTTAAAGTACAGGTCAAATTCGGATGATAACGGGAATTCAAGCCCGACGCCCGGATGGAAAAGTAATCCACCGGTAAAGTCATCCATAAATAAGGATTCATCATATTTAACCGCAAAATTATAGCCTGTCCTGAGAAATAGAACGGGTGAAATTCCCACCTTGAAGACTCTGTAATTGAAATCAAAGAAAAACGGGATCAGCGTCAGCGGGTCATTATAGGGTGTGTATCCAATACCAACACCTACGGATGTGTTTGGCGTGAATCGATGCCCATTCACTAAGTAGATACGAGCCGTCCTGTCAGATCCTGAACCAGGGGAAGGCAGAATATCCAAACCCGTCTGCAGAAAATAACCGGTTCGGTTTTGATTCGATTCCGGCTCTAACTGTTGTCCCGCAACAGAGCCAGCTTCGCCTAGCGGAAACATCACAAAGATAGCCGTTAGTACGAAGCCGAAGACAGTCAGATTCGAACAAAAGATTGATTTAAATTGCTTCATCATGATCTCCGAAGACCGGAATTGTACTTAATTTTACCAGTTCGTTGATGTCGCTATAATCGTACTGAATGATACCGTCGTCACCTGTCACCATCAGCACGTTGTTAAACGGAATCACATCATATGTTTCAATATCTTCGATATGTCGCAGCAGTTTGATATCAAGTGGATTTGTGGCATCCATAATTTTCAGACCAAACTCACCCTCGCTTACAAATAGTTTGCCGTTGTCAATGCCTAGGCCATGCGGGTTTTTCATCTCGTAGAAATTGACCATGTATGGGCTCGTTAGATCTGAAACGTTTACCACTTCCAGCCTATTTTCGCCTTGTGGACAGCGTTCACTCTGGCGGAGAGTTACAAACGCATAGTCGCCCTCAACAACAATAGGATCACATGCTGTCGCGTGCCAGTAGATGGATAACTGCTGTGGATTTGCCGGATTTTCCAGATGGTAAATGTACATCGCCTGTTCAGAACCAATAAACAGATTGTCGTTGTAAGGGAAAATGGTTTCAATAGCCCATCCCACGCTCGACTGACTCACCTGGTCGGTGTTGTCTGTTGCGATGTCGAACGTTATCAGGTCGGTATAGTCAACAGCATAGAGGTAGTCGCCATTGATCGCGAAACGGGCGAGTGAGCCGCCAATACCGCTACCTGATTCAGAAGACACACCAGAGTTGGTATCAAAAAATACACCTTCTTCCTGTATTATTGCCCACTGTGGATGTGACTGGCAGTTGCCCTCGCAAATTTCTTCTCTGACCACTTCCTTCCAATCAACAACCAAACCTTTTGAATCGTCAATCTGCTGGGTGGTAAATCCCGGCGCAATGTTGGCTGCCGTGTTGAAAACGTCTTCCACACGCTCTATTAATTCCGGGTTTTGAAGATTACTGATATCAAAGATCAACAGGTCTTTTTGAGAATCTGCATAGAGCAGCGCCCCTTTTACAGCCAGATCTTTGGTAGCTGGTATATTAATAAAGCCAATATTGACCGGGTTGGAAGGATCACGATTATCTATGATGTGAATGCCTTTATTGCGCTCATTTACGAATAAATAGCCCTGGTAGAAATAGATTTTTCCGGGGATTTCAAGGTCCTTTGGCGGAGTGACTGTCACAGAGTTCATGAACTCATCTTCGCTCATATAGACAGGCTCATATTCAACCCATGTTATAGTCTGGACTCGCTGATCTTCACAAGATGCAAGGAACAAGGGAGCAAGCAGGAGGAGCATCATGCCAAAATAAAGGGATGGACGTGATTGGGCATTTTTTCGAGATAACATATCTAAAAAGTTCGTTGGCGGTTACGTTTTAATGAACGCGTTCGGTTAGATATACACACGTCATTTATCGAACACCTATTTTTTTCGGGAAAATTATTACACCAGGTACAATTTCCAGAGGGTACTTTGTGAAAGTTGGCATGTTTAAAGTCGAAGGTATACATTCACATGGATACTGAATCCAAATAAAGTTAGTTTTACCTCACACATTACGTAAGAAAAAGATATGATGGGCTATTTGACAATTCGCGTTCAATTATACCTTGTAATACTTACAGCCTTATTGATGCTTATCACAGGGTGCGGAACTGCTGAAAACGAGACATCAGAATTTGATGCATCCCAAATCAATCAGCACATGGAGACAAATGTTTCGTTTGATGAGCAATATCGTCCGCAATTTCACTACAGCCCTAAAATAAACTGGATGAATGATCCAAACGGCCTGGTTTATTTCGATGGCACCTATCACCTGTTTCATCAATACAATCCGTTTGGTAACAAATGGGGCTACATGAGCTGGAACCACGCAACCAGCAGTGATTTGGTTCACTGGGAGCATCAGCCTGTTGCCATTCCATATGGTGAAGAAAAGGAGGAAGGTATTTTTTCAGGCAGTGCGGTGGTCGATCACAACAACACATCTGGATTTGGCGATGGTTCGATGCCGCCCCTTGTTGCGATCTATACCAGTGCTTACGGAGGAGAAAATCCAAGACAGTCTCAATCACTTGCCTACAGCACCGATGGTGGTGAAACGTTTCAGAAATATGATGGCAACCCTGTACTTGAGTATGAGGACCCTGATTTTCGTGATCCCAATGTGAAGTGGCATAATGATATCCAGAAATGGATCATGGTTGTGGCGCTGCCTTTGCAGCA
>Ga0209943_1000353_pt1 | contig 31612 bp, 30 predicted proteins | sample SalPonR1_B_D2_MG_FD_185698 | JGI IMG/M metagenome (GOLD analysis project Ga0209943, IMG submission 185698) | Salt pond soil microbial communities from South San Francisco under conditions of wetland restoration - Salt Pond MetaG R1_B_D2_MG... ... | reverse complement strand
AGCCTATTATAGGTCTTGATCCTCAGTCTGCTGAAGTAGCTATGAGATTACTTTATAAGTTTAGTGAAAGCGGTGGCACCGTTTTTATGACCACCCACACTTTACCAGTAGCTCAAAAGTATTCTTCAAAAATAGGTATTTTACACGAAGGACAACTTATTGCTACTGATACTCTAGATAATTTAAGGAAAGAGATAAATAGTGAAAGTGCCAGTCTATCTGAAATATACTTTAACTTTACTAAACATGCTTAAAGAATTTTTTAAATACCAAAGAAGAAAGTTTCAAAGATACTTTAGGGAAAATAAAGTAGCACGAATTTCAGTAACAGTTTTAATGTTAGCTATTATAGTTTTAATAGCCTGGGGTGTCTTTTATCTGGCTAAACTTGGTTTAGAGTTTACCCAAACAGAAAAGGGTGTTTTTATGAATCAAGTTGGTCCTTTATATATCTATGAAATTTTTCTACTAATTACTGGTTTCTTAGTATTTGTCAGCAGTGTTATTTTTGGTTTAGTTAATTTTTTTAAAGGTTATAAGGATAGCTGGATAATGGCTAGTCCTAAATATAGAAAAATGTTGTGGGTCAATTCTATTAAAGCTTTAAATAGTTCTACTTGGGCTATTGTAATTATCAGTATTCCATTATTAATAGCCACCGGACAAGTATTTAATTTTTCATTTTTGGCTGTTTTTCTATCTGTTTTAGCAGTGTTATTTTTTGCAGTAATTTGTTCTCTATTGGCTATAATGGTTATTTTTATCTTCTCAATACTAATGAGTTTGTTTAAGATAAAAAGCTTTAGAGTTCTAGTTGCACTTGCTAGTGCTGTAGTAATATATATAGCTGTGTTTATATGGCAAAGAGTTGTAAACATGAATTTGGAGAAGATTTTTCAAGTAGATAATGTTGTTAATCCTAGTTTATCAGTCTTTTCTGATTATTTTTCTGTATTTCCATCTCACTTTTCAGCTATGGTTATTTTTAATTTTCAAGTAGGCGATACTATTAGTGCTATTAGATACGTAGCCATCTTATTATTAGCTTTATTTATTATAATTTTAATATTTAAACTTTTAGAATCTAAGTTTCTTTATATTTGGCAAATTTTTCAGGAAGGATCTTTTGAGGCTAAGAAAGAAAAAAAGAAAACTAGCAAGCATTTATTTCAAAAAAGTTTTCCTAAATCAGCTGAAGCTGTTGTTTACAAAAAAGAACTTTTGACTTCATTGCGTTCAACGAAAAACTTTTTGTGGTTTTCATTTCTAGCAATACTATTATTTGCGCAAGTAGGTGTAATTACACTGCTTGATAGATATTCAAATATTGGCGATGGTTTTATTTTAGGTGAGAATATGATAGCAGTGCAGTTAGCTATAGTACTATTCTTTATCACTGCTTTTATTATTCGTTTTGTATTTCCATCTTTTAGCCAGGAAAGTGATACCTCTTGGATTATGGGGTCAGCTCCTATTAAAATGTCTAAAGTTTTTTATAGTAAATACAAAGTATTTTCTTTGGTTTTAGTTCTTTTAGGTGTTTTATCACTTTTATTATATATAATACCTCAGCAAATCAGCCTTTCTTTATCTCTAGCTTTAAGTTTAGTTACCATAATAGCAGTTCTAACTTTAACTATGCTGGGATTAGCTTTAGGAGCTATGTATATCAACTTGGAGAGTAATGATCCTAATGAATTAAGTACCTCAGCGCCTGGTATTAGCTTTATGGTTTCAGCTTTAGCTTATATAGCTTTAGTTACATATTTGTTTTATCTAAGTATTTCAAGTGCTAGCTATTTACTTTTACTTCTATTTGCTGTTATTTCAATCATTATTATATTTATCTTTAAGCGTTTGGCAGTGAAGGCTTTAGAGAGGATAGAATATTATTAATATTATTTATTATAATTTATTATTAATATAAAAATATGAACAAAATTAAAAAAGAAAACGTCATAGTACTTAGTGGGGCGATGTTTACAATGGTTGCCCTCTTACATTTATTGCGTTTAATTACTGGTTCTGAGTTGCTTGTAGCTGGATTCAACATTTCTATATGGTTGTCTCTAGAGGCGGTTATTTTAACTGGTTTGTTAGCTTTTTTTAATTTAAATTTAATAGAAAAAAAGACTAAAGTTTTTTGGTTAAAGTATGTTTTAGCACTAGTTATTTTTGATGCTTTAATTGCTTTATTTTTCTTGATTAATAATTTAACTTTTTTAGGCATTTCTCCAAATTCCTTTTCTTTTATTTTTATTTTTGATGCAGTGCTTATACTGGTATTGTTTTATTATATTAATAAGATAAAGAGTTTGCATAAGAAATAATCTTATTTAAGTTTAATTTCTAATCTTTTTTATCTAAGTATTTATTTATTAATTCAAGATCTTTTTTATCTTTATCTCTATTCTTTTTCTTTTTCCACTTAATAACTTCACTTAATTTTACTATTGGTAAATCATTTATTATTTCAGAATCATCTATTAGATAGTCTATATTCCAAATTCCTGGTTTCCACTCTTCAAAAACATCTATTTCTTCATGATTTAAGTATTCTTTACTTACATTAACTGTCTCTATTTTTTTAATAGAAAATCTAGGATCTTGTTTTAATTTTTTGTACAGTCCTGGTTTAACTATTAAGTCTATATCTTGGCACTCTCTAATATCTCTGACACCTAAAGCACTACTGCCAAAAAGAGCATATTGGCCTTGGGGAAGATTTAAGTTTTTAACTTTTTTAAATAAGATTTTACTCATGTAGTCCCTAGGGGAATCGAACCCCTGTTACCAGGATGAGAACCTGGCGTCCTAACCACTAGACGAAGGGACCTTATTGCAACACTTTTCTTTTTAAGTGCTTGTAGCCACTTATAATATTTTCTTTCGTAGCTGGTTTTTTACCAGATACTTGTAGTTTTTTTATCTCTATTGCTCTATCTTTAACTTGTACAAATAAAGAATTGTTATTAAAAAACAGCTCACCAATTTCATGTGGCTGATCTGTTTTTATTATACTGCCTGTTTCTAAAATTTTCAAGTAGTTATCTCCTAACTTAGCAAAAGTGGAAGGCCAAGGATTTAGAGCTCTAACTTGTCTGTCAATATAGTTAGCAGTTTTGTTAAAGTTTAGGTGTCCATCTTCTTTGTTTAACATTTTTACTGTACTAGCTTTGTCTGCATCTTGTTTTTGAGGCTTAATATCTCCTCTTATGTATTCTATAAGTGTGTCTGGTAATGCTTTAGCGCTAAGTTCACTTAGTTTGTCATGTAAGGTGCTAATAGTTTCTTTATCATTAATGTTTACTTTAAATTGTTTTAAAATATCACCAGTATCCATACCAGCATCCATTAACATAATAGTTACTCCACTTTCTTTATCATCATTTAAAATAGCTGCTTGCATACAACTAGAGCCTCTATATTTTGGTAGTAGGGAGCCATGAACATTAATAGCACCATGATTAAAGATGTTTAGTATACTTTGAGGTAATATTTTGCCATAGGCGATAACTACTAGAATGTCAGCCTTTAGGTTTTTTAGTTTTTCTTCGATATCTTTTATCTTTTCAGGTTGAGCTACTTCAATATTGTTTTCTTGAGCTAGTTTTTTTATTGGTGTAGTTTTAATAATTTGTTTTCTACCTACTTTTTTATCAGGTTGTGATACAGCTAAAACAACTTCAAAGCGAGAGTCTGAAATTAAAGCAGAGAAAGGTTTTACAGCAAATTCAGGTGTACCCATAATAACGGTTTTGTATTTTTTTAATTCTTCTTTCATATTAATTAATCTTCTTTTACTATTATATTTTCAGCTTTATCAGTAAATAATACACCATTTATATGATCATATTCATGTTGTGCTATTCTGGCTAATAAGTTAGAGGCGCTGAGTTTTTGTTTTTTACCTTTTTCATCTATATAGCTAATATTTATCTTTTTATGTCTTAAAACATCACCAAAGGTATTAGGTATGGATAGACAGCCTTCTTGATCTATTACTTTAGCCCAGGAGCGCTTAGTTATTTGAGGATTAATAATATATAGTGTTTTACCTTTATCATTAATTACAAAAATGTTAAGATTTTTTCCAATTTGAGGAGCAGCTAAACCTAGACCATCTTCTTGAAGCATAGTTTTTTCCATATCTAAAAGCAGTTCTTTCATTTCAGCTTTTTTTAAATCTTCAGGATTAATATCTTTTGATTTTTCTCTTAATATTTTGTTGGGGGCTATGGTTATAGGTAAGATTTTAGCCATATGTTATAATAATAATAAATAATATAAGTTTATATACATGAGTGAAGATAAGAAAAAAACTAATAATAGTGATTTTGAGTCTTTTGGTTCAATCATGCAACACAAGAAGCAAGTTAAGCCACCAGCTTATCAGTGGCAAGAATTAGCTTTACAAGTGATTAAGGAGCTAAGCATCCCTAACTTTAAACGTTCTTCTGTTTTTAGGATTTGCAAAATATATAATGGAAAGCAAGTTCGTCAGGCTTTAATAGATACTAAAGAACTTTGCCCTAGTGGTCCTAAATGGAAGTACTTTTTTAAAGTTATTAGCAACCAAGGGAAAGGTGATAAAAATGATAATCTTGAGAAAAAGCAGTAGTTATACTAATTATCTCTAGTTTTTAATTTCTAGATTATCAAATTCTGCTGATAAGTAACCAATACCAAAGTCATCTTGGTAAGAAAGGACTTTACTGTCATAATTATAGTCTGATAGCACTCCTAAGGTAAGAAGCAGTGACTTAAGTCCACATTCTTTAGCCTTTATAATTAGATTCTGGTCAAAGGCCAGTATTTTTTTATCTATATCCTTATTTTGCGAAATTATTTCTTTAACTTGATTATCAAATTTTACACCTTTAGCATTATATCCTTGAGGAGATTTTTTGTTAACACAATGGCTCATGTCTCCTGAGGCAATTAAGGCAATATTTTGATCAGCTTTCTTTAAGGCTTGATTCAACTTCTTGCCAAACTCATAGTTTTCTTGGTTATCAGCATTACTGTAGCTAATACTTAGTGCTTTGAGATTACTTAATTGAGATATAATTAAATAAAGAACAATAGCACTACCATAATCTAAAGTTTCTTCTTGATAGCTTTTTAGTGCTTTATTTACATGTTCTGAATCTTGTAGTTTTTGAAATAATGATTGATCAGGTTCAATTTCTAATCTAGTGGCTAAATCTCCAAACTCCTTTAAGTCAACCTTATATTTTAAATTATTGTTAATATAGTATTTATGATCATCTATTTTTCCGTGTGGGGTGATAACAACAACAGTATCAATCTTTTTTTGTTTTATTTTATCAATAACTTTTTGATATGAGTTTAAAGTATCGTTTAATTTTTCTGTATTCTCTTTGCCAATTGGTTTTAAAAGAAGTGGAGAGTGAGGGAGTAAAGCACTATAAATTACAGGCATATCTTTTTTATCTTATTTTTTAATGTAATTATTTATTATACTATTTATATTGAATCTGTAAAGGGTTTTTAGTTATTAAAATAATAAATTCATTTTAAAGTAAAATTTATTATTTTTCTATATAGAGATAAAATTATTATTTTTCATCGCTCAATCTAGTTCCATCAGGGTATTCATATAATACCTGGGGTGAGGTAGTAATTATATTTTCCCATTTATAGCCTAGGGAAACAAAGTCTTCTCCTGAAGAAAATGGTCTTTTTTTGCCGTTGTCAATTAAATACACGGCTGTTGAAAGAGGACTTTTTAGAAGTTCACCATTAGCAAATAATATTTTGGAAGTTGTATCATATTGAGCTAGTTCACTTGGATCAACTGGAATAATACTTTTATCCTTAAATTTGGTGTTTAGAAAACTTTTATCAATAATAGGAGCCTTTTTACCTTCTTCTACCCAATATACTCCACCAGTGATTTTATCTTGTAGTAAAGCTCCAGTAGGGTAGGTTGAAGTAATTGTTATTGGAGCTCCATCTTCATAGCTATTTATATCTTGCCAGCTAGCATTTTGAATTTCTTCGGTGCTGTAGCCAATTTTTTTAAAAGCTTCAGTGGAAGCAAATTCTCTCTTTTTGTTGTTTACTAATAAATAGATAGTGCCTCGAGGTGATTTTACCAGTGAATAATTACTAAATTTTATCGGAGCACCTTTGATATAAGCGTTTAAATCTGCACTATCAACTTCCACTATTTTATTTTCATCAAAGCGAGAAACTAAAGCACTTTTACTTAAAAAAGGTCTTTTTTTACCGTTATCAATTAACCAAACACCGATCTCTCCTTTAGCTTGAAGCAAGGTCCCATTTGGATAAGTGGTAGGAGGGAAGTACTTTTTAAATAATTTATAGACATTATAATTTCCATTAAATACATGAGGAGTGTAGTTATATAAAGCTGCGGTAGCTTTGTTTTGAGGGGTAGCTGTTATTGTTTTAGTTTCTATAGTTCCGTAGGGATTGTCAAAAGTATAAGTTGTTCCCATTTTATAGTTATAACTTTGAGGGGATTTCATGTACCACCAGAATTGCAAAGCAGCGCTATTTACCTGTTTACCAAAACCTTGCCAATAGGGATTACAGGAGCTACCATCAGGACAACCATAACCAGTAGCCCAATCTAATTGTCTTTGAGTGGGGTCATTTTCCTCAACAAGGCTTTGCTCTTTTTGTAGTAATACTAAAAGAAATTTAGGATTTACTGTTTTTATTTTTTTACACTTTAATGCTTTTTCATTTTCAGTAGGATCATCACTTAAATCAACACCATCGCAATTATAATTATTGCTTGCTGCTTCATATATTATCTCAGCAGCACTTTTAGTATTTCCATAAGTATTTTCTGTGTTGTAATAAGCTAAGTAGCTTTCTTGATTTTCTAAAAAGTTTTGAATATCTTCAAGGGTCATAGAATCAGCATCTAAAAGTAAACTATCACTGATAATATTATTAGGATCAAATTCAGGGTCAATTGCAGCTTTACTTAAGGTAGGCACAAAAGTGCTTAATATTAAACTAAAGAAAAGGCAGTAAGTAATTATTTTTTTCATAAATTCTAGTTTATTATACAAATTTTTGAATTAAAGCTATTAATGATTTACATATTAATAAGTATTGTAATTATACTATAAATTGATTTTAGAGGAAATATTGACATATAATAATATATATGTCAGGCTTTTATAAAACATATTTAGTTCTTTAACAAAAAAATAAAGATTATGAAAAAGTTTATGTATTTGATTATCTCTTGTCTTTTGCTAGGATTAGTGGTAATTATTAGTTCTTGTGAAAAGGAAGAAATTATCATAGAAGAAATAACTATTTCTGTTGAGGATGCTTATGATGATGGTGTTTATGTTCTAAATCCTGAACCAGAGATTTTAGGGAATCTGCAAATAAAGATTTGGCCTAGCTATACTAGCTTCAGATCTAGAATTGAAGTTGATAATAGACTTCAATCGCCAATTGGATTTATATTAAGATCTAAAGAAGATGAAGCTTTTGTGTATTATGAAAAGAAATATATTAAAGCTGAAGGTAGTGCAGAGAGTGGTGAAGTTTCGACCATACCATTAGATAAACAGTTGAGCTTGACTATTGTAGTCTATAATTCCACAGTTTCATATGCTTTTATAGAAATAATAGAAGCTCTGGGTTTGGACTATTGGAATTCTATTGAAGATTACAAGGATAATCTACAAACTATTTATCAAAGATTTTTAGTGTTAGAAGAATAAAACAAAAACCGCTTAATAAAATAAGCGGTTTTCTTTTATCCTCAATTTATATTTCAATCAATTCTACTTAACCTGCAAAGAAACTTTATCACTATCTTTTTCTTTTACATCAATAGTAACCTTGTCACCTTCTTTAACGTTGCCAGTAATAATATTCATGGCTAATTCATCTAAAATCATAGTTTGAATTAAGCGTTTCAAAGGTCTAGCTCCGAAGGTAATATCAAACCCTTTTTCTGCTAGTAGTTTCTTTACTTTTTGACTCACTTTTATACTAATATTTTTGTTATTTAATCTAGTTTCTACTTTTTTTAACTCTAAATCAACAATCTTTGCTAGTGTTTTAGTGTCTAAGCTCTTAAAGAGCACTATTTCATCAATACGATTTAAGAATTCTAATTTAAAGAAGTCTTTTAAAATATTATCAATCTTTTCTTTCATTTCCTGGTCTCTACCCACGCCTTCTGTGGCATCATATTCGTTTTCCTTAAAGCCAATAGAGTATTCTTTAATAACTTCATTACCTAAATTTGAAGTCATAATAATGATAGTGTTTTTAAAGTTAACTTTTCTACCTTTAGAATCAGTCATGTGACCATCATCTAGGATTTGCAGTAGTATGTTAAATACTTCAGGATGAGCTTTTTCTACCTCATCAAAAAGTATTACACTATATGGTTTACGTCTAACTTTTTCAGTAAGTTGACCTCCTTCGTCATGAGCTACGTAGCCTGGAGGAGAACCAATAAGTCTTGCTACAGAATGTTTTTCCATGAATTCGCTCATATCTAATCTAAGCAAGGAGTTTTCATCGTTAAACATAAACTTAGCTAGAGCTTTAGCTAACTCAGTTTTACCAACACCAGTTGGACCAACAAACATAAAGGAACCAATAGGTTTCTGTTCTTCATTAATACCAGCTCTAGATCTTCTAAGAGCATTAGAAACAGAAACAATAGCTTCATCTTGACCTACTACTTGTTTTTTAAGCTCATTTTCAGCTCTTTCTAGTTTCTTTATTTCACTCTCTAACATTTTGCTAACTGGTACTCCTGTCCAACGAGCTACAACTTTGGCAATATCTTCAGCATCTATTTCTTCTTTTAAGATGTGTTGTCCTTTCTTTTGTATTTTGGTTAGTTTTTCCTCCTCTTTTTTTACTTCTTTTTCTAGTTCAGGTATTTCACCATATCTAATACGAGCTACTTCAGTTAAATCGTCACCACGTCTTTGAGTTATTTCAGCTTGAATCTTTAGTTTATCAATCTTTTTCTTATGGTTTCTAATGGTGGTAATAATATTCTTTTCATTTTTCCAGTGTAGTTCTAACTGATTAGCTTTTTCTTTAACTTGTTCTAAGTTTTTATTTATTTTTTTATATTGATTAGTATTTTGTTTTTTCTCTGAGTCTAGTCCAGCTTTAGCAATCTTTAATCTTTCTACTTCACGTTTTAGACTATCTAGTTCTTCAGGCATGGAATCAATTTCCATACGCAAGGCTGAGGTAGCCTCATCAATTAAATCAACTGCTTTGTCAGGTAAAAAACGATCACTAATATAGCGAGTAGATAATTCAGTAGCCGCCTTTACAGCATCATCAGTTATGCGAACGCCGTGATGAACTTCATATTTTTCTTTAATTCCTCTTAGAATGTTAGTAGCATCTTCAATGTTTGGTTCTTCTACCATTATAGGTTGAAACCTTCTTTCTAAGGCCGCATCTTTTTCAATATATTTTTGATATTCTTTAGTTGTAGTAGCACCAATAGTTCTAAGCTCACCTCTAGCTAGAGCGGGCTTTAACATATTAGAAGCGTCCATAGAGCCTTCTGTGGCACCAGTGCCAACTAAAGTATGTAATTCATCGATAAAGAGAATGATTTTACCTTCTTGGCTTTTAATTTCTTTAAGTACTGCTTTTAATCTTTCTTCGAATTCACCTCTAAATTTAGCTCCAGCTAGCAATGATCCTAAGTCAAGAGTAACAATCTCTCTGTTTTTAAGATTATCTGGAACATCACCACTAATTACTCTCTGGGCTAATCCTTCAACAATAGCTGTTTTACCAGTACCAGCTTCTCCAATTAAAACTGGATTATTTTTGGTTCTGCGTAATAGGACTTGCATTATTCTTCTTATCTCTGTATCTCTGCCAATAACAGGATCTAATTTTTTAGTTCTAGCCATCTCAGTTAGATTGCTAGTATATTTTTCTAATACTCTAAACTTTTTTTCAGGAGCAGGATCAGTTACTTTTTGCTTACCTCTTACTTCATCTAAAAGTTTATATACAGTTTCATAATCAATTTTATATTTTAAAAGTAAATTTTGGGCAGGTGATTTTACACCAATTAAAGATAGGAGTATATGTTCAGTGGAGATGTATTGATCTTGCAAAGCTTCTGCTTCTTTTTTAGCTCTTTCTAATATAGCTGCCACCTCACTAGTACCTTGCACAGTATTGATGTTGCTGTATTCAGGTTCTTCAGTTTGAGTTTTAGGTAGGGAACTAAGTTTATCTAAAGAATCATATTCTAGTTGATCAGGATCAATCTTCATTTTTTCAAGTATTGGTCTAACTACACCCTCCTGTTGTTGTATCAAGGAAGCTAAAAGGTGTAAGGCTTCAATATTTTCTTGTCCATTTTCCTGCGCCAACATTTGAGCATTGATGATAGCTTCTTGTGATTTATTGGTAAATTTATTAAACATGTTTTCCATATAATTATTGATATTTTTATTTGTTTTATTTAGCACTCACTTTTATAGAGTGCTAATACATTATAGTCAAAGATATAGCGCTTGTCAATGATTGTTTATTTTTATTATTCACTCCTTTTGTGTTATAATAAAATAGATATGAAAATAAAAACAAACACAGCTAGCCCTAAACTACTTATCCAAATTATTTGGGAATTTTTGTATTTTCCTATCTGGTGGTATAGCCAGGGTTGGCTACGCTTTGCTAAATTATTATTTGGTTTTTTATCTTGGCAAAGTGCATCTTTAGGAGTGGGAGTATGGTTAAAAAATATTTTTGTTCCTATGTATGGTCAAACTGATTTTAGCGGTAGACTAATCAGTTTTTTTATACGTTTAGTACAAGTTATATTTAGAGGAATACTTTTATTTTTAATTTTTATTCTCTGTTTAATATTATTTTTTCTTTGGGCAGCAATTCCATTATTAGTGGTATATGCTATTGTTTTGCAATTAATATAATTTATGTCAGATAAGAACTTTTTACCTAATTTTAATAAAGATAAAGAATCTGAAAGTGAGGATATGTTTTTGGGTCAGAAATTGTTTTGGGGACAACCCCTAAACCGTACTTTTATATATTTAAAAAGAAGTAAAAAAAATTTAGATAAAGTTATTTTAGCAGTCTTTTATTTCTTAGCTATTTTAGGCTGGGGAGCTCTATTGTATTGGTTTTATTTAGAATTTAGTGCTGAAAGTACTAAAGGTACTATTGAGATATTAATGTTTTGGCGACAGCAGAGTTGGTTAATTTTAGTTTTTTTAGTTTCTTTGTTTTTTGATATGTTTATTATTTATAGACAAAGCGAAAAAAGAGCTAAAAAAGAGAAGATAAAATATAAAAGAGGAAAAGATGATGCAGATTTAAGCGCAAAAGTTATAACAAAAAATAAAAAAGATTCTTTAGATATTGTCACGGTATATAATGATAAGGCGATAAAGGTGGTTAATGATGCTTATCTTTTATCTAAGAAATTAGGTCAAAAACAAATGACAACTAAGCATATATTTTGGTCACTTTTAAGTGATGATGTAGTTAGAGATATTTTTACTCGTTTAAATATAGATGCTAAAAAATTAATTTCAACTTTAAAAAGACATCTTAACCAAGAAGAAAGAGAGCAAAGTAGTTCTCCTATTAGTTTCTTAACTCATCAAGTTTTAATTAATGCTTATTTAAATGCTATCCAATATAAACTAAAAGCCGTGGAACCATGGAATATTTTGGTTCCTATAATTGAAAAAGATAAAGTTCTTGAAGAGATTCTATATGATTTAAAAATAGATATTTCTAAACTTAAGAATGTTATTGAATGGCATTATATTGATCAAAAGTTTAAAAACAATAAACAAGAGTTAAGGAAGTTGGCACGCTTAAAGCCAGGCTCAGCTATGAACAAATCTTATACAGCTGTAGCTACTCCAGTTTTAAATCGTTTTTCTTCTGACTTAACCTTAAAAGCTAAATATAATCAATTTGAATTATGTGTAGGTAGAGAAAAAGAAATATCCGCTATTTTTCAGGCTTGGCAAAGTGGTCATGCTGGTACAATTTTAGTGGGAGAGTATGGTGTAGGTAAGAGAACAATTATTGAAGGCTTAGCTCAGTTAATGGTAAAAGAAGAGTTACCTAAATTTTTAAAAGATAAAAGGCTTTTAGAACTTAATGTTTCTAAAATAATAAGTGGTGTTAATGCTAGCGAGGCTAGTCAAAGACTTTTAACTTGTATATATGAAGTAAATAGAGCTAAAAATATAATTCTATTTATTGAAAATATAGAAAACTTAAGTGGTATTAGTTCTGGATCAAAAGAAAGTTTAGAGCTTACAGAAGTCTTGGCTGATGCTTTAGATAAAAGAGCTTTGTATTTTATTGGTTCAGTTACTAAGTCTAATTATGCTAATTACATTGAAAATTCAGCTCTAGGAAATATTTTAAGTACAGTGGGCGTAGTTGAACCCAATATAGATCAAGCTATTCGTATGACTGAAAGTAAGATTAGCCAGCTAGAGGCACGTTATGGAATATATTTTTCATATAAAGCTGTGTCTAAGGCTGTAAAGATCAGTGATAAATATATTCAAAATAAGTTTTTACCAGAAAAAGCTATTAATTTAGTTAAAAAAGTAGCTGGACAAGTGTATCAAAGATGTCAAAGCACTGGTAAGGATTGTGTGTGTACTGAAAATGATGTTTCTAGAGTTTTAAGTGAGGAATTAGGCATTCCTTTTGATAAGATCTCTCAAGATGAAACACATAAATTGATTAATTTAGAAGAATATATACATGCTAGATTAATAGGTCAAGAAGAAGCTGTTAGTGCAGTAGCAAATAGTTTAAGACGTAGTCGTACACAAGTAAGAGAAAGTAATAGACCAATTGCTAACTTCTTATTTTTAGGACCAACTGGTGTAGGTAAAACTGAGTTAGCTAAATCTGTTAGTGATATATATTTTGGTGATGAAAAATATATGATTCGTTTAGATATGAGTGAGTACCAGCATCCAGATAGTGTTAAGAAAATGATTGGTGATAGTGAAGGTACTCTTGGTTATTTAACTGAAGCAGTAAGAAAGAAACCTTTTTCTTTAATACTTTTTGATGAAATTGAAAAAGCTCATCCTGATATTTTAAATTTGTTTTTGCAAATGATGGATGACGGTAGACTTACTGATGGACAAGGAAGAACTATTAGTTTTTCTAGTTCAATTATTATTGCCACTTCTAATGCTGGAGCTTTATATATTCAAGAAGCCGTGAAAAAAGAGGTGGACATTAATGTGATTAAAGAAGCATTAATTGATGAGCATTTAAATAAAGTGCTTAGACCAGAGTTAATTAATCGTTTTGATGGTGTGATTGTCTTTAAACCACTTAGTCCGGCCAATGTTTTAGCTATTTGTAAGTTAATGATTAAGAAAATTGGTAAAAGATTGGAGAAAAAAGGTATCTATATTGATTACGCGGAAACGGGGGTCGAGAAGCTTGCTCAACAAGGTTATGACCCTAAATTCGGTGCTAGGCCACTGAGAAGGCTTTTGCAAGACAAGGTAGAAAATGAAGTTGCTAATTTGTTATTGCAAGACAAGATTAAAAGAAGAGATACTGTTTATATAAATTCTCAGGCTAAAGTGGAAGTTAAGCATGGTAAGCAGTTATAATAATAATTAATTTAATTATATGACTTTAGAAATTTATTCTAATCCAGAAGCAAGATTTGATAGACAAGAGAGAATTTCTGATGATTTAGAGGATTTTGAAAATAGCGTAGAGTCTAGTTTTGAAAATCAAGAAGATAAAGATAAAGTATTTAAAGCTCGAGATTTAATGCTAGAGGTACATTTAGGTCAAAAAGATAGAGCTGATGGTATGCCTTATGCTAAACATCCTTTAGAAGTAGCCCAAAAGACTATAGATATAGCAGATGAGCCCAAGGTTGACTTAGTGATAGCTTCTTTACTCCATGATAGTGTAGAGGATAAATCTGATGTATTGTTTACTAAAAGAGTTAACAAAAAATATCCAGACAAAGATTTTATGTTTACGGTAAATGATGAACTTAAGGAAAAATATAAAGAAGTGTTTAAAAGTTTTAGCTTTAGAGAATTAAAAGATATATTTGGAGAAAAGGTTGAATATTATGTACATAATTTAACCAATCATGATTTTGATTCTTTAATTGAAGACACTAAACCAAATGCTAGCAAAGAGGAAAAAGAAACATTAAAAAATGATTTATACAAAGAGCATGTGGAAGAAATCATTAAAGACCCTGATTTGTGTTTATTAAAATATGCTGATTTTTCAGTTAATGTAGATTTAAGAAGTTTAGATAAAGGCAATGCTAAATACAAAAAGCTACGTAGAAAATATAAGTCAGTTATCCCAATATTTATTAAACAATTAGAAGGTATAGATGAAACCCATTCTTTGTATAAGAAAAAAGATAAACTTATTACTGATTTACAAAAAGTATATAAAAATCAATATTCTGATTAATTATAATTATTTAAAACATAAAAAATATAATTAATTATTTTAAAACCATATTTCTATGGTTTTTTATATTATATTTAAGTTCTCTGGTATATTTTTAAAATATTAGTTAAGATATAAATATAATCAATAATCTATGCTTTGGTGGCAATATATTACAATTTTTTCTTTCACCTTTGTTTTAACAGTCTTTAGTGCTGAGCTTGTTAGAAGATTAGCTTTGTGCTTTAAAATAGTTGATCATCCGGAGTTAGAAAGAAAAATTCATAAAAAGAAAATACCACTCTTGGGAGGAGTAGCTATATTTATTAGCTTCTTTTTTGTTGCTTTTATCTTTAAAGAACAGTTATTAGCAGGAGATTTAAACATTAATCATTGGTTGGGAGTATTCTTTGGAGCATCACTACTTATGATAGGAGGTTTTTTGGATGATAAATATAACTTAAAATCTTGGCAACAGCTTATTTGGCCTGTGTTAGCTGTAAGTCTAGTTATAGCTGGAGGGGTGGAAATTACCAAAATAAGTAGCCCTACAGGTAATTCTATATTTTTAAAACAAATACAAATATTAGCTGGCATTAGTTTATCAGAAGTCTTTTTATTTTTTTGGCTCTTAGCTATAACCTATACCACTAAACTACTTGATGGTTTAGATGGTCTAGTTTCAGGATTAACTGTTATTGGTTCTTTAGTTATTTTTCTTTTTACTATTACTACTAAATACTATCAACCAGACATCGGCTTAGCTGCTTTAATATTAGCTGCTGCTAGTGCTGGTTTTCTACTTTTAAATTGGCATCCAGCTAAGATATTTTTAGGTGAGGGAGGATCACTTTTTCTAGGTTTTCTACTTGGTGTTTTAGCTATAATTTCTGGTGGAAAGATAGCTATTACACTTTTAGTTTTAGCCCTACCTATACTTGATTTAGCCTGGACTATTTTAAGAAGATTGTATCAAGGCAAGAACCCTATGAAAGCTGCTGATAATAAACATTTACATCATCGTTTTTTATCTTTGGGTTGGGGACAGAGAAAGGCTGTCTTAGTGTTTTATTTTTTTGCTATTGTTTTTGGTATTTCAGGCCTTTTTCTTCAGAGTCAAGGTAAGTTTTATATGTTACTTATCCTTTTTTGTATTATGCTTTCTTTAGTAATATTTTTTTCATGGTGGGAGAAAAAGAAAAGAAATGATATTAATTTATAGTCAATACGTATAAATATTAATAAAGACAAAACATTTATTTTTCTGCTTTAAGATGTTATAATAATTAAAGATATTAGCTAATAATTAATAAATAAAAATATGAATACAGATAGATGGAAAGATATTATTGCCAATATTAAAGATAATTTTCAAGTGGAAGATTCTGGTAAAGAACATATTGATGATGAAGGTGGTGTTGATGTTGAATATATTGTTTTTATTTCTAGTCAAGGTAAGTTTAGATTGGAGTTTGTAAGCAAGCCGGTGATACTTGATAAGAAGACTACTTTTTCAAAACGTATTGGTTCAGAAACAGCAGTGGAATATGTCTATAGTGATACTGAAAGAAATCAACATTTAATTGCCTATAGCTGGAATGATGATGAAAATAATTGGCAAGAAATTGATGCTAAGAATTTTTCTTAAATTATGAGAGCTGTAATTCAACAAGTAAGTCAGGCTCAAGTTAAAGTTAGTGGTGAAGAGTTTTCAAGAATTGATAATGGACTTCTAGTGTTTTTAGCAGTGAAGCAAGATGATGAAGTAGAAAAATGTCAAAAGATGGCTCAGAAGATTTCTAAGTTAAGAATATTTGAAGATGAAAATGATAAGATGAATTTATCTGTACAAGATATAAAAGGAGAAGTATTAGTGGTTTCTCAGTTTACATTGTATGGAGATGCTAGTTCTGGTAACCGTCCTAGTTTTATTCATTCAGCTAAGCCTGATAAAGCACAAGAGTTTTATCTACAGGTTATTAAAGATTTACAAGATCTAGGTTTAGAGGTTAAAACCGGTAAGTTTCAAAAACAAATGCAAGTTAATTTAACTAACATAGGCCCTAAAACTATTATTATTGATTTATAATTATATGAAAAAATTTAAATTCATTTCATTATTTGCAGTTATTGCTTTAGCTTTATTTTTAAGTGCTTGTTCATTTAATGAAAAAAATAATAATGAATTCAACACCTATAACCCCATTTTAGATAATAATATTGCTAATTTAGAAGAAAAAATAAATGAGCAAGAAAAAATGAAAAAGTTTACTTCTATTGACGAGTTAAGAAGTTTTTTGAATGAAAATGCAAATAATCAGACAAACAAATATTTAGGGAATGCAAAGAGTATGGGCAGAGAAAACATTATGATGGATACTGCTTCTCCTGTTTTACAAAAAGAATCGTCAGGTGCTAGCGAGGAAAGCTTAGATTATTCAGAAACTAATGTTCAGGTAGAGGGAATTGATGAAGCTGATATTGTTAAAACTGATGGTGATAATATTTATACTCTTAGTGGTAGTGAGTTGTACTTATTATCTGCTTATCCTGGAGAAGATGCTGAAATTAAAACAGTAATTGAGTTTGAGACTAATCCTTCTAAGTTATATTTAAGTAAAGATAAGTTAATTGTTTTGGGTTATAATTATAGTATTTCTGCTAATACTAAAAGGATTGCTTATGATATATTACCTAGAAGCTCATATATGTTTGCGAAGATTTTTGATGTTTCTAATATTAGTGAACCAGTCTTAGAAAAAGAATGGGAATTTGAAGGTAATTATAGTGATTCTAGACTTTTAAATGATAGTTTATATTTGATTTCTAATAAAAGAAGTTATAATTTAGCTGATGACCATATATTACCAGCAGTGCTTGAAGATGGTAATTTAAGAAGCTTTGATTGTGATAGTGGAGATTGTTTACAAACAAGTATCTATTATTACCCCAGACCATATACTTCATATAATTATACTAATGTTTATAAGATTGATTTAAGTAATTTAGACTCTGATCTTAAGTCTTCTACCTTTTTAGTAGATGGAAAGCAAACCGCTTACATGTCTCATAATAATCTTTATTTAACTTATAGTAGTTATATTGATAATTATGAAATTGAGTCAGAAGTGTTAAGGGATTTAATTTATCCTTATTTAAGTGAAGAAGAAAAGCAAAAAATTATTGATATTGAAGAAGCTCCTGATCATGTTTTGAGTTCAATGGAGAAACAATCTAAAGTTAGACTTATTTTAGAATCATATTTAAATAAGCAAAGTCAAAAAGAACAAGAAAAATGGCAAGAAAATCTAGAATCAGCTTTAAAAGATAAATACTTTAAGCTTGAAGATAAAATTGAGTCTACTATTGTTCACAAAATTAATTTAAGTGAAGACAATTTAGAGCCAGATGCTCAAGGTCAGGTTCCTGGTACTGTTTTAAATCAATTTTCTATAGATGAGCATAAGGAGAATTTAAGAATAGCTACTACTAAAAATAATGATTGGCAAAGAAGATTTGCTGAAATGGATTCAAACTCAGAAAATAATGTATATATTTTAGATGAAAGTTTGGAAAGATTAAGCAGTATTGAAGACTTAGCAAAAGGAGAAAGGATATACTCTGCTCGCTTTATGGGGGATAGAATATATTTAGTAACCTTTAAACAAGTTGATCCTTTATTTGTGATTGATGCTAGTAATGCTAAAAATCCTAAAGTTTTGGGTGAGTTAAAAATTCCTGGTTTTTCTAACTATCTTCATCCTTATAATGAGAATACTTTAATCGGTTTTGGTAAAGATACTTATGTTGATGATAATGATAATGTTAGAACTAAAGGTTTAAAGTTATCTTTATTTGATGTTACTAATCCAGTTGAACCAAAAGAAATAGATACTTACACAACTGGAGATTCTGGCTCATATAGTGAGGTTTTACATGATCATAAAGCTTTGTTATTTTCTAAAGAAAGAAACTTATTAGTTCTTCCAGTTCGTTTAAGATCTGATAGCGACAATAGTTGGGAAGATTCTTTCAATGGTGCACTAGTATTTAATACAGAAAATAAAGAATTTAATTTAAGAGGTAAAATTAATCATGTAAAGGAAAGTGATGATTGGAGAAGATATTATAATGATCAAGTTAGAAGAAGTTTATATATTGAAAATCAGCTTTACACTGTTTCAGATAATATGCTTAAGATAAACGATATTAATACCTTAGATTTAATTAAAGATATTGATTTAGAATATAAAGGTTCTGATTTTAATGTGGTTAAGCCAGTTAAAGAATAAAGATTAATTATTTAGATATATTAACATGAAAATACCAAGATTAATGATAATTTTAGTTCCTGTGCTTGCATTTATAGGATTGGAGGTTTTAACCATGAAGCCATCTTGGTTTTATTATGTATTAATATTTAGTAATTTAGTAGTTTTTAGTTTATATTTTTTTGCTCGCGCTGCTAAAACCGATAGAGCTTGGTTTAATATTTTAATATTGCCTCTCTTGTTCCTTAATTCCAGTATTTTGTATAGTAGTATGTTAACAAGTACTTTGTTAATTCAGTTGCTTTATCTTTTCTTTTTAGGTTCATTATTTATTTATTTACGTAATCTTTATATCTATCTTTTTAAACCTTTAAAGTATAAAGCTCAGAGTCTAGAAAATATTAATTTCTTAATTTCCTTTGTAGTTGTTTTTTATAGTGTTGCTGGAGTTTTGGGCTTAAAGAACTTTATTGACTTAGAATTATGGCAAATAATTATTCCTATAGTAATTGTATTATTTTCTATTTTATTTCAATTGCTTTGGTTATATCAAGTAAAGTTTAAAAATAATATAATTTTTAGTATAATACTTACACTAACAATATCAGAAATAGTTTTAATTAGTAGCTTTTTGCCACATATGTATAGTATTATAGGCTTAATGATAGCTATAATCTTTTATGCTAGTGCAGGGCTGAGCTTATTATATTTAAGTTATAAATTAAGTAAGTTGCAGGTAAAGATTCATTTAGGTCTTAGCATTACCTTTTTAATATTAATTTTTTTAAGTTCCCGTTGGATATAAAATATATGAAAAACAAAACTATTAAGATCAATTTAGTCGTCATTATAATTGTTATTATTATAGCTATTTTAGGTGGTGTCTTGGGTATCTTATTTACCCGTGCCTATATTTTTAATGATATTTATTCAGGTGCCTTTAGTAGCGAGCTTAACTTAAATGACTATAATAGATCTAATCTAGTCATTAGAGATGCTAAAAAAGTAGTGGTAAATCAAGATGTACAAGTAAAAGAAAGCGCTGATCAAATTAGAGAAAGCATGCTCAGTATATTTGTTAAAAAAGAAGATAATTCAAATGTTGATTCAAAGCTTAAAGATACAAATAATTTAACAAGTACTGATAATCAGGGCTCTCAATTAGAAAGCTTTTATCAATTAAATAATCCCAAAAGTACAGCTTTAATTGTTAGTGCTGATGGTTGGGCAATAGTTAATAAAGATAATTTAAAGGTAGATATTAATTTTGCTGATAATTTTGTAGCTATTAGTTCTGATAGAGTGATATATGAAATTGATAAACAGGTTAATATTGAAGATAATTCTTTAGCTCTAATACATTTACAGGAAGCTTCAAATCTTAGACCTATTAGTATTATGCCTACTCAAGATTTGATTTCGGGACAATCACTTTTAGTTTTAAATTCACAAAAACAAATAATTACTAATTTTTTAAGTTTAAAACAGGATAGTAATTTAATTAAAAATAGTGACAAATTTGATTCTAGTATTGAAATTTATCCTGAAACACAAAATATAATGACATTACCATGGATCTTTAATTTTAAGGGTCAGGCAGTGGCTGTATTAGAGGGTGATACCTGGATGCCTTTATCTATATCTGAATTTGCTATAGCAAACGTTTTAATGGAACCAGAAAAAGAAGAGATTAAGTTACCAAGTTTAGGAATTAATTATATTAATCTTTCTCAAACAGCTCAAGTAGATAATATAAAACAAGCAGGAGCTTTAATTTATTCTAATAAGGCTGGTATAGCTGTAATAAAAGATTCTAACGCTGATAAAGCTGGCCTTAAAGAGGGTGATATAATACTAGCAGTTAATAGTTTAAATTTAGATAAAAATCTTAGTTTAACTGAAGCTCTATTTAGGTTTAGAAATGGGGAAGTAGTGGATTTAACAATATCAAGAAATGATTCTTTGCAAATAATTAAAGTAGAATTATAAATATGAAAATAAAAAGTATTAGACAAATAAAAAATTTAAAAGGTAAAAAAGTATTCTTGAGGTTGGATTTAAATGTTCCTATTAGAAGAAATAAAGTTGTAGAAACATATAAATTAAAAATGGCTCTTCCAACTATTAATTATTTACTTGAAAAAGAAGCAAGAATAATTATTGCTAGTCACCTGGGTAGACCTAAAGGAAAAAGGGATGATAAATATAGTTTAGAGCCAGTAGCTAGAGCACTTGAAGATCTTTTAGAAACTAAGATAAAGTTTAGTAAACAAGTTGTAGGGAAGATGGTGATAAAAAAAGCTAAGACTTTAAAGAATAAAGAAATAATGCTTTTAGAGAATTTACGTTTTGATTCTGGCGAAAAAGAAAATAGCCTTGTTTTTGCTAAATCTTTAGCTGAGTTGGCTGATATTTATGTTAATGATGCTTTTGCAGTTAGTCATAGGGCTCAAGCTTCAGTAGATAAAATAAAAAAGTATCTTCCTAGCTATGGTGGTTTTCTACTGGAAAAAGAAGTTAATAACTTGTCTTTAGCTCTTAAACCTAAAAAACCATTCCTGGCTGTTATAGGTGGAGCTAAAATTAGTAGCAAGATTAAATTATTGGAAAGTTTAAGTAAAAGTGCTGATAAGATATTAATTGGGGGAGCTTTAGCTAACACCTTGCATTTAACTAAAGGTAATGAGGTGGGTAAGTCTTTAGTAGATAAGGATAGTCTTGTTTGGTCTAAAAAGTTTATTAAACAAAAAAAAGTGAAAGATAAGATTGTATTACCTAGTGATTTTTTAGTTGAAAATTCAAAAAAAGAGGTGGAAGTAAGGAAAGTAGGTGATGTAAAAAAGACTGATAAAATATATGATATAGGTCCTGATACTATTTTTGATTTTAGTAAAGAAATTAAAAAAGCCCAGACTTTAATTTGGAATGGACCACTTGGTATGTTTGAAAAAAAGAAGTTTAAACAAGGTACTATGTCTATTGCTCGCAGTTTAGCGCTACAATCAAAAAAAGAAGCGGTGTGTATAGCTGGAGGCGGGGAAACTATTGAGGCTCTTAGTGTCTTAAATTATAGAGAATATATTAATTGGATATCAACTGGCGGAGGAGCAATGCTTTCATTTTTAGCAAATGAAGATATGCCAGGTTTAAAAGGGTTAATAAAATAATTTAAATAATATGAGTAAAATAAAATCACTTGTAGCTAGAGAGATACTTGATTCACGTGGCTACCCGACTGTAGAAACTAAAATAACTTTAAGTTCAGGGCTTAGTGCTAAAGCCTCTGTTCCTTCTGGTGCTTCTACTGGTGAGCATGAAGCTCATGAACTTAGAGACAACGATAAGGATAGGTATAGTGGCAAGGGGGTTTTAATGGCTGTAAAAAATGTTAATGAAGTTATAAATAAAAAATTAAAAGGGAAGCTGGTTACCAAGCAAGAAGAAATTGATAAAACAATGATTAAGCTTGATGGTACAGATAATAAAAGTAAGTTAGGTGCTAATGCTATCTTGTCAGTTTCTTTAGCAGTGGCCAGGGCAGGCGCTCTAACTAAAAAGCAAAGCTTGTATGAGTATATATATAAAACCTATAAGTTTAAACATAAATATAAATTACCAAGACCATATTTTAATATTTTTAATGGTGGCCTTCATGCTGATACCAATCTAGACTTTCAGGAGTTTATGATAGTTCCTTTAAAAGAAAATAGTTTTGCTGAAAAAGTACGTATTGGCGCTGAAATTTTTCATTCTTTGGGTGAGGTTTTAAAGTCTGCTAATTATGATACTGATATTGGTAATGAAGGTGGTTATGCTCCTGATATTGATTCTAGTATTCAAGCTCTAGAGCTAATATTGGCAGCTGCAATAAAGGTTGGATATGAACCAGGAGTAGACATTGGCTTAGGTACTGATGTTGGTTCTTCTGAATTGTATGATAAAAAAACTAAGAAATATATTTTTCCTCTTGATAATGCTAATTTTACAAAAGACACATTGTCAGGATTATATTATGAATGGTTGAAAAAATATCCATTTGTTTCTATTGAAGATCCTTTGGAGCAAGATGATTGGCAAGGATGGAGTGAATTGAATAAACAAATTGGATCAGAGGTTATGATTGTAGGGGATGATTTATTTGTTACTAACGAAAAAAGACTTAGAAAAGGTCTAGAAAAGAATTCTGCTAATACTATTTTAATTAAACCTAATCAAGTAGGTACTCTTAGTGAGACTGTTAGTTGTATTAAATTGGCCCAAAAGCACAACTATGAAATCATGGCTTCTCATCGTTCTGGAGAAACCACTGATGAGTTTATTGCTGATTTAGCTGTAGCGACTGGAGCAGGGCATATTAAGGCTGGCTCTTTATCTAGAGGTGAAAGACTAGCAAAATATAATAGATTAATGGAGATAGAGCAAGAGTTAGGTTTTTAAGTATTAGAGACAAAATTTTGTAAATAAAAATAGCAAGTAAATAACTTGCTATTTTTATATCTTTTTATTATATGAATTCGTTTATATAGTTTTACTTTTTAAACAGCAAATATCATCCAAGCTAAAAGACTAACAATAAAACCTAAAACTGAGCCAGCTAGAACTTGCAGGGGAGTATGACCAATCTTTTCTAAAAGCTTAGGGTATTTTTTATCAAGAAACTCATCTTCATCTAAGTCTTTAACTAAAACATTAAGTATCTTGCCGTGATTACCTAAATAACTTCTAAGACCAATAGCATCAGTAATGATAAGTAGGGTTAAAACTACACTCATTGCAAATATGGGTGAGTCTACTCCTTCTTGTAGGGCAATGATAGTAGCTAAGGAAATTACAAGACTGCTATGACCTGAGGGCATACCAGAATAAGCAAAAAAGTGCTTAAATTTAAAGCGATTCTTTTTAACAGTAAATTGTTTTATTAGCTGAGCTAAGCCCGCAGCTATGATTGGGGCAATTAAAATTAAATACATATTTATATGTCAATTTTATACATCTAAATTTTCTACTTTCTTAGCGTGTGTTTGTATGAAATGTTTTCTAGGGGCTACGTCACCACCCATAAGCATGTCAAAGATTTGGTCTGCTTTAGCAGCATCATCTACAGTAACTTGTTTTAAGATTCTGTTTTCTGGGTCCATAGTGGTTTCCCATAGCTGATCAGGATTCATTTCACCTAAACCTTTGTAGCGTTGTAAACTAATTTTTTGGCCTTTAACTTTAATAGTAGTTCCATCTCCTTCAGCTTCTTCAGCAGTTGCCTTCTCAATCTCTTCTTCATCAATATCACCGCCTAAATCTTTAATAATCTCTATTTTATCAGCTTCAGTATAAGCATATCTTACCTGACTACCTTTTTTGATTTGATATAGTGGTGGTTGAGCGATGTATAGATTACCGTTAGTAATTAAAGGATTAAAATGTCTAAAAAATAGTGTTAGAAGTAAGGTTCTAATATGAGCACCATCAACATCAGCATCAGTCATAATAATTATACGATGATAACGAAGTTTTTCTAAATCAAACTGTTCATCTATATTTGCTCCTAGAGCAATAACAAGATTTTTAATTTCATTATTAGCTAACATCTTATCCATTCTAGCTCTTTCAACATTTAGTATCTTTCCTCTAAGTGGTAATATTGCTTGGAAACGTCTATTTCTTCCTTGTTTAGCACTTCCTCCGGCACTATCTCCCTCCACTATGTAAAGTTCTGATTCCTCTGGTTTTCTGCTAGAGCAATCAGCTAGTTTTCCTGGTAAGGTCATACCTTCAAGAGCCCCTTTTCTAAGTATAGTTGCTCTAGCTGTTCTAGCAGCTAGACGAGCCTGAGCAGAGACAATACATTTACCAATAATAGCTTCAGCTTCTTTAGGGTTTTCACCTAAAAATATAGAGAAAGCTTCACCAAAGCTTTGTTCAACATAAGTTTTAATTTCAGCATTACCTAATTTTCCTTTAGTTTGACCTTCAAATTGAGGATCTGTTAGTTTAACGCTGATAATAGCAGTTAGACCTTCTCTAACATCATCACCAGTTAAGTTTTCTTCTTTTTCTTTTAATATTTTTTGGTTACGAGCATATGAGTTTAATGTTCTGGTTAGGGCAGTCTTAAAACCACTTAAGTGAGTTCCTCCTTCAGGGTTGTGAATATTGTTAGCAAAAGAAAGTACGTTTTCATTATATTCATCATTATATTGTAAAGCTATTTCAACTTTAGCGTCTTTAATGTCTTTATCAAAATAAAAGATTGATTTATGCTTAGGGTTTTTAGTACGATGCAGTGATTTTACATATGATTTTATACCACCTTCAAAATAGAATTTATATTCTTTTTCTCTGTGCTCCTCTCTTTTATCTTTAGCAATAATAGTAATACCTTTAGTTAAATAGGCTTGCTGTCTTAGTCTGTCTAATATTTTACCCCAGTCATATTCAGTGTCTGAGAAAATTGTATCATCAGCTTTAAAAGTAATAATAGTACCAGTTTTTTTAGTTTTACCAATTGCTTTGGGTTTAGTTTTACTTTTACCAATAGAGTATTCTTGTTCCCATATCTTTCCATCTCTATGAATCTCAGCTTTAAAATAAGTACTTAAAGCATTAACCACAGATACACCCACACCATGAAGACCACCAGATACTTTATAACTTCCACCATCACCAAATTTACCACCAGCATGTAGTTTAGTTAAAACAGTTTCTAAGGCACTAAGTCCAGTAGATTTATGCTTGTCAACTGGAATACCACGACCATTGTCTGTTATTTGTACTAAGTTTTTAGGTAATAAAGTTACAGTAACTTCATTAGCATGCCCAGCCATAGCTTCATCAATACCATTGTCTACCACTTCCCAGATAAGGTGATGTAATCCCGTAGCTGAAGTTGAACCAATATACATTCCAGGTCTTTTTCTAACAGGTTCTAAACCTTCTAAAACTGTAATATTTTCAGCTCCGTATGCATTTTTTTTCGGTTGTTTTTTTGTATTATCCATGTCTATAAAAATAATTAGCCCGTTATCACGGGTACTTTTTTCTTAATGTATTTCAATTTTATATTAACATTTTAGCATACAAAATAGGCTTTGGCAATCTTTAATTAGCTCTTTTTTTTATTCTAATTTAATGTTATATTATTAATATGACTAAAATACTTATCACAGGTGGAGCAGGGTTTATAGGTTCTACTTTGGCTGACAAATTAATAGAAGCAGGTCATGAAGTTATTATTGTAGATAACCTTTTTTCTGGTAAAAAATATTATATACCTAGTCAAGCTAAGTTTTATCGTTTAGATATAGTAAAGGATGATCTAAGTGCTGTTTTTGAAAAAGAGAAACCTCAATACGTTTTTCATTTAGCTGCACAAATTGATGTTAGAAAGGCAGTACAAGATCCTAATTTTGATGTTAATGTTAATATTTTAGGTGGACTTAATGTTTTAAGAAATGTATATAAGTATAAAGTAAAGAAAATCATTTTTTCTTCTACTGGAGGAGCAGTATATGGTGAAGCTAATACTATCCCTACACCTGAAGATTATCCGGCTATACCGCTGTCGCCATATGGTATAGACAAGCTATGTTTTGAAAACTATTTAAAGTATTATCATCAAATATTTAAACAAGAATATACAACCTTGCGTTTTGCTAATGTTTATGGACCTAGGCAGTATAAAGGAGGTGAAGCTGGAGTGGTAGCAATATTTTGTAGTCAAATAGCACAGAATTTATCCTTGACCTTAAATGGTGATGGAAGTCAGACTAGGGACTTTGTTTATGTTGATGATGTGGTTAGAGCACTAATAAATGCTATGACAGTTAATTATAATGGAGAAATAAATATTGGATCTAATATTGAAAGTAAAGTTAAAGATATTATTAAATACATTGAAGATTATACTGAAAAAAATTGTCTAGTTGAAAAAAGGCCAGCGGTTAAGGGAGAACAGCAGAGAAGTTTTCTGGATAGCTCTTTAGCTAAAAAGGTTTTAGATTGGAAGGCTGAAGTAAGCTTAGAGGAGGGAATTAAAGCTACTTATAAATGGACTTTAGATAATAATTAATATATATGAACAATCGTTATGTTATTGCTAATTGGAAGATGAATTTATCACTAAGTGAGAGTGTGCAATTAGCGAAAAAAATAAATATTAAATTAATGAAAAAAATATGGCAAAGGCAAGTAGTTATTTGTCCTGATTTTTTAAGCCTATTTTCTATTAGCTCAGCTTTAGAGAAGTCTAAGTTAAAATTAGGAGCTCAAGATGTGTTTTGGCAAGAGCAGGGGTCATATACAGGAGAAGTTTCGATTAAAAATTTAGATCAATTAAATGTTGAGACAATTATACTTGGACATTCTGAAAGAAGAACAATAATGAACGAGAGTTCTAAGATGATAAATAGAAAACTTAAGTTAGCGTTAAAGTATAATCTTAATCCTATTGTTTGTGTGGGTGAAAATGAAGAAATTAGAAACAAGGGTAAAGAAAAAAGTTTTTTAAAAAAACAACTCAAAGAAACCTTAGGTAACTTAAAGCCAGGAAAGGCTCAAGAAATAATTATCGCTTATGAACCTATTTGGGCTATAGGTACAGGTAAAAATATGCCAGCTAAGGAGGTGAAAGAAATGCTTAGTTTTATTAAGGAAGAAGTTGCTAAATTATATAATAAAAGCTTAGTTAATAAAAGATTTGTTTTTATCTATGGTGGTAGTGTGAATACTGAAAATATTAAAGAAATAAGTAAATACCCTCAAATTCAAGGAGTTTTAGTGGGTGGGGCTAGTCTTGAATTGAATAGTTTTGTTAAAATTTGTAAAAGTATTTTAGAATAATATGTTTGATTTATTGCCAATAATTGTAATAATTATTTCTATAGTTATCATTTTGATTATTATAGTTAGAAAATTTCCAGCTCTAGCTATTTTAGATGTGGAAAGTATTCCTGAGGAAAAAGAGGCTAAATTTAAAGAACAAATTAAAAAACAGCTTTTTAACAGAGCCTTGGGTAGGCATGGTTCTGGTATTGCTAGATATTGGCTTAGTATGGGTAAAAAGATAAATGAATTCTTTTTAGATATTATTGCTAATTTAAATAAAAAAAAGAAATCATATTTATTACAAAAAAGAATTAATTTTGATCAAAAAGAAAAAAAGTCTAAAAAACTTTTAACTGAAATTAATAATTATCTTAATCAAGAAGATTACGAAAAAGCTGAGGAAAAAGCTATTTTAATTTTAGAGTTTGATAAACATAATCAGTTAGCTTTTGAAAAATTAGCTAATATATATTTTTTACAAAAGAAGTATGATGAAGCCAGAGAAACATATCTTTTTTTGTTAAAGTTAATTGCTGAAAAAGAAGATAATATGGCTCAGGCTGAGATATATTTTACTATGGCAGATATAAGTCAAAGAAATAATGACCTTGAACAAGCTAAGGAAGATTTACAGCAGGCCTTAGCTATAGATGGTAAAAATCCTAGGTTTTTAGATAAGTTAGTTGAATTAAATATTGAGAGCAAAGATAAAGAATCTGCGATAGCTGCTTTTTCACGTCTTTTTAAGGTAAATTCAGATAATAAAAAATTATCTACATATAAAGAAAAGATTGATAAACTTTAGTTGACAAAAACTACTTTTAAGATAAACTAAAAAATAGTTTATTATTTTATGCCGTTGTAGCTCAGTTGGTAGAGCACTTCCATGGTAAGGAAGAGGTCCGCGGTTCAAGCCCGCGCAACGGCTCATTAATTTTAAGATTAATATATCTGTTAAATAAAAATACCTTTTTAAAAAAGGTATTTTTTTGTAGTTTATCTTTTTGTTTAACGATACAAATCTTCTATATCATCTTTTTGATCTTTTCTAGATTCTTGAATTTGTCTTAATCTTTCTTTTTTTCCTTCTTTCTCTAGTTTTTCAGCTTCTTCCTCTAAATCTTTGTCATTTTTTCTGTTTTTTGAAATATCATATTCTTTGTATTTATCACTTTTTTCTATTTTTCTTTTTTCTTCCTCTTCTATCTCCTTGTTCTCTTTGTTGGATATATATTTTTCAAAATTTTCCATAGTATTTTTTATTTAATTTGTTTATTTTTTATTAAAGGGTTCTCCATTTCTTCTTTATGTGGTTTTTTGAATAAGTTGATTAAAAAAATAATGGGTTTATTCTTTTTCGTTGACATTGAACTAGATAACCAAAATCCTGAAATTAAAAGCAATATTCCTCCATATATCATATTACTTGATGGTTTTTCGAAAAATATAATATAGCCAAAAAAAGCAGCTACAATTGGAGAAACAATTATATCAACTAAGGAGTATATAGCTACCTTTATTTTTCTAAGTACATTGGCGATAAAAATATAGGCTAAACCTGTAGATATAAAACCAAGACAGATAAGCCAAACTATTGCTGGTATTTGTAGATTAAAGAAGCCTTGATACACTTGAGTTGCTAAGAGATTTCCTGATCCAAAGATAAATATCATTGGTAAAAGGATTATAGTAGCTACAAACATATACCAAACCACTAAAGTAGCTGAGTCAGTTTTACCTTCATAGCGCATATAGGTAACCAGAGCTGCGTAAACAGCTCCATCAATTAAAGCAATTATATTTCCAGTAGCAGCACCTTCTTTAAGGGGTTTAGCGATAAATATACCTACTAGAGCAATAATGAATATAAATATATGCTCTTTTTTTACTGGCTCTTTTAAGAAAAGATTTGAAAATATAAATACAAAAAAGGGGGCTACACTCCAAAATATAACCACATTTGCAATAGGAGCCATACTCATGGCTACATTAAACATACTAATTTGCAAAGCAATAAGAGCACCAATAATGATTACAGATTTAATATTCTCTTTAGATAATTTCCAAAACTTTTTATCAATAAACGGTATTACTATGAGCATAAATATTAAAGCAAAGAAAACTCTATAGAAATTAATGCTATAGATAGAAAAAAAGTCTGTACTTAATTTAACAAAAACACCAATAGTAGCCTCAGCTAAGGTAACAATAAGAAGGGAAATATATTTATTCATAGTTTATCATTTTATTTATATTATTTATATTATCATATTTTGAATTATTTATCTATATAATTCATAGATATTAACTGCCAATTGCTTGACATGAAATTAGACTAATGATATATTAATATAATTAGTTTTTTTAAAATTAAATATAAATTAAATAAATAGGAGGATTATCATGAAAACACAAACAACCGATGTAGCAGAACTTCTTGAAATTATGAAAGAAGAAAAAATCCCAATTACTGAGATTGTTAATCTTATTAATGCTAAGTTGGGGCTTATTCAAAGAGGCTCAAATCCAGATGAGCAAGAATTTGCGTTAGAAATTGATTACAGCAAAACTTTAGCTGAAATGTATGAAGCTGGTCACTACGATTTCATTTCTTCTTATGTAAATGAAAAAAAATTTTCTATTCCTAAAGTTTTTTTGAATAAAAAAGAAATTGTTGTAGCAAAACTTTTAACTTTTAAAGGAATAAACGAGAATTTAAGTAAGGAAAAGAGATGTAAATTATCTAGGCATGAACAAATAAGCTATGCAAAGGATAAATTAATTAGAAAAATTGATGAAAAAGGTTTATATGGTGCAGGTTTAATTGAACTTTTAGCCTTTGGAAAACAGTTTTCAACTTTACAAATGCAGTTTGATATTGTAGCTCCTAAGTTTGACGCTACAATCTTTAACTCTAATCCTTTTGGTTTAGACTCTAGAGATAAAATTGCGCCTATTCTTTCTTTTAGTGAAAAGGGTCGCGAGTTATTTTACCGATACTTTTATAACATTAAGGAGGTTGATCGTATCCTTTGTATATGTAAATAGTTATTTACAAAGAATAAAATAATCCCACTAATTTGAAAAGTGGGATTTTTTTGTAAACTAACCTTTATAATAGGAAATATAAAACAATTTTGAAAACAGGTAATCTGAGTTTAAATTCTAATCCAAAGTGCAACATTTAAGTATTTCTAAAAACCTCAGCTGGAGTACGATAGTTAAGTCTTTTACGCGGTCGATTGTTGATCAATTTGACCGCTTTTTTAATATCATCATTATCAATATTAGCAAAGGATGATTTTTTAGGAAAGAATTGTCTAAGTAATCCATTAAAGTTTTCATTACAACCTCTTTTCCAGGAATGATATGGATTAGCAATATATATATTTATTTTAGCTTTTTTCTCAACTAATTCGTGATCTGAAAAAGTAGCTCCATTGTCATAGGTGATAGTATGTTTTCTATTTTTAGCTATAGTTTTGAAATCTTCTAAAGTATTTAAATAGGTGTTTTTGGCAGTAGCTCTATTTAGGTTACTAGCAATAGCTAAGCCACTCAATCTATCTACATGAGTTAATATGTGAATAGTCTTTTCTTTGCCTACTATAGCGCTCCTTCCCAGTCTCTAATTCTTTCTTTTTTCTCCACTATTTCTGGTCTAGCATCTATTCTTTTCTTCTTGAGCTTGTCACGTTGTTTTTCGCGTATTCTAGTACCATATCTACGCCTATATTTACCTTTCTGACATCTTATTTGGTTAATAATTACTTACATAACTATTATACCAGCTGAGGTGTCCTTTTATTTAATCACTTAATGTTGCACTTCGGAGCAGAATGTAGCATGTTTTACTTGTCAGCCTTGCTGCAAAGGGGTTTACACTTTTCAAGGGTAAAATATAATAAATAGTTATCTATTTATTATTATTTTAGCCCATATGAATCAATTTGACCCTAGATATATGCAATTATTAGTATTTAAACTAGAAAATATCAATTCAGATAAACAAACAGTTATTTCTGTAGCCAAGGAATTAA
>Ga0209943_1000341_pt1 | contig 32152 bp, 30 predicted proteins | sample SalPonR1_B_D2_MG_FD_185698 | JGI IMG/M metagenome (GOLD analysis project Ga0209943, IMG submission 185698) | Salt pond soil microbial communities from South San Francisco under conditions of wetland restoration - Salt Pond MetaG R1_B_D2_MG... ... | reverse complement strand
TTTAAAAGTAGTAAAAAAAAGATGACAAAAACGACAAATTCATTAAATAAGTGTTTTTGCGGTCAGCCTTTTGATGATGATGGTGTTTGTGCGAATGGACACATACAAGATGAGGAATATTTTTTTTCAGAAGATGAGATAAGGGGTGAAACAACTAAGAAAGATATTCCCACACCCAAACCAAGAGTTTGTAAACCTTTTGGTTGTCGATGTAATATTTGTGGTGCAAGTATTCCCGAGGGTGACGATGTTTGTGATAATGGTCACATGATTGGTGAAGAATATCCTGATAACTAAATTAAAAAAACAAAAAGGCGTTATATAAATAACGCCTTCTTTTTTTATATTGTATATAGTATTTTAATTATTACTAATATTTTAAGGGTACAAACTCAAAACCAAGGTATTGAGTTATTTGTTTTTTGTTGTTTTTCTTAATAACCTTATATAATGAATCGTTTATTGGTATTACCATAACCCCACCTTCTTTTAATTGTTTAAATAACTCTTTTGGTATCTTATATGTACCTGCGCTAACTATAATTCTGTCAAAAGGCGCTTTATCTTTTAAACCTAGAGAATTTGGAGTGTGATGTATTTGTACATTTTTATATTCTTCTAATCTTTCGCTAGCAAACTTTACTAATTCTTCTAGTAGCTCGGTGCCATATATATCAAGATTATAATCCATTTCAGCTAAGAGGTTTAATAGGTAACCACTACCACAACCCACTTCTAAGACTCTGTGCTTGTTGTGTAGGCTTAAAAGGTCTAGCATGAAGGCAACAGTGCTAGGTTGAGAAATAGTTTGATCATAACCAATAGAAAGGGGAATGTCTTGGTAAGCGCAAGTTTGTAAATCGTCGCTTAAGTATTTTTCTCTTTGTACTTTTTTAAAAGCATTAATTATCTTTTCATTATAACCTTGTTTTTTTAGACTTTCTATAAGTTTATTTTTAGTTTTCATATTAAGTCTTACTATTTTATTTAATTATACAATAATTTCGCTATTATTAAAAGATTTTATAGTTATAATTAATAAAAGTAATTTTTAGATGAAAATTTTCTTATAATATTAATTCATTTGTTTAATATTTTAATTTATTTGTTTTTTTTGCTATAATAGTTATATAAATTAATAATAATTAATAGAAATATTATGTCATACTTTAAAAATATTTTAAGTTTAGTGTCAGTGTTTGCTTTACTGGTTTTAGTGGGGTTGTTAGGTGCTTCTGAAATCAAAGCTCAAACTAGCACAGACACAGAAACTAATACACAAGAATGTGTTCAAGAAGGACAAATAACTAATAATACAGTTAGTCCTGAGTACCAAAATGAATGTTGTGAAGGATTAGAATCTAGGCACCTGTATTATTATGAGAATGATTCTACAGAGAGAATGATGGGTTCAGGTTCTCTTTGTTATGATCCAAGTCAAGGTATCCCTGAATGTGTAGAGGAGGGGGATGATACAGTAGAAGGTTGGTATTATCCAGAAGGAGATTTACTTATGGAATTTGAGTGTAAAGTAGAAGGTGATGATGAAGATGTAGACATGGATGATGATATGGATAATGACATGGACGATGATGAAGACATGGACATGGACGACGACGAAGAGGAAGAAATGAATGATAGTCAAGAGAGGGAAAGAATCTCAAATGTAGAACAAATGAGATATTATAGAGATATAATCAGAAAAGAAGATGGTGCTTTGTATGGTGTAAGAAAAGGTCAAGAACTTATTAATAGAATTGAAGGAAATAACAGAGCTGGACAAGCAGATTTAGATGATGATGAAGAGAGAGAAAATGAGGCTAGAGAAATGGTTCAAGAAAGAAAAGAGGAGATAGAAAGAATTAGAAAAAATGTAGAAGATTTAACTAGTGGAATAATACAGAATCTAGAGCAAAAAATAGAAGAATTACAGAATAAATTAGAGGAAAGAGATGAAATTATAGAAAGACAAGAAGAAAGAATTAATTATGTAGCTGAAGTTTTAAGAGATGAAGAAGGTTTAAGTGATAATATTAAAGTAGCTTTAAGTGAGTTTATCTCTAAAGGTACTAAAGATAATAGTGAGAAAATAGGGGAAGGGGAAAGAGCAGCAGTTTTGAATTCTTATAAACATGCTTTTGGTCACTTACCTCAAAATGAAACTGAAATAGAAGATGCAATTAAGATTTCTAATGGTAGATTTCCAGCTCAAACAAGCGAAGAGGCTGAAAATAATGCTAAGATTCAGTTTGAAAGAATTTATAACAGAGAAGCTGATATGAATAACCCAAATGACAGTGCTGCCGTTAATATTATGGCTTATGGATTAAAGCAAAAAGCTCAAAATAGAAACTTGGGATCAGAGTTAAAAGGAATTAGTATTTTTGAGGATATTTTTGGTCATGTACCAGCTTCAACAGAGGATTGGAATACTATGCAAGCTATAACTTACTCTGGGGCTAAGAGATAAAAAAATAGTTTAAGATAATTTCTTACCAGAAAATTCGTATTATAAAAGCACCCTTTATTATATGGGTGCTTTTATGATGAAAATAAAATGATATTTTATTATAATCTATTTAATTAATTTCAATATTCTCCATATGATCACATAGATCATTATTGTTAGCATCTACAAAGTTTGGTCTTGATTCTCTAGCTCTAGCGCCATGTCTTTGGCTCATACCTTGTCTCATGCCTTGACCCATCCCTAAATCATCTCTAAGCTCTAAAGCTTTTTCAAATTCGCCATTTTCCATTAATTCATGCATTTGAGTCATTTTGTTTAAATCTTCTGTGCTCATATTAGCATGAAATTCTTCCATTCTTTCAGCTCTGTCTTCGTAATTATTTAAGTTATTAGCTTTATTTTTATTAGCTGATCCTTGGTGAGCACTAACTGCTGTAGCAGTAACCAAGCCTAAGGCTAGAAAGGAAAATATTGCTATTTTAAGATTTTTATTCATATAGTTTTTAATTATATAATTTTAGTTAATTTTATAATTTTAATTATTATTGTGGCCACCTACTTAATACTACGTATTATTTTAATTATTTCTTTCATTTAGTGGATATTTTTTATTTCGAAATAAATTATGGGGCATATCTTGATGTATAAATGCTTTAATTTCTTGCGCTTTAAATTCATTATCATTTACTATCTCACCAATAATACGAATATTTATACCTGTTTTTCTATTTACTCTGTTTCTATACATAGCTTTATTATCGTAGATAGTCCAGTGTTTATCTTTTAAATCTTTTAATCTAAATTGATTAGGGTTAGTTATTTCTATTATTTCACCACTAAGTCTACCTTCTTGTGGATTTTGCCAGAACCAGGAGCATCTTTGGTGTAGGTTAGTGTAGAAGGGAAGTTTTTGGTCAAAAGTTCTATCAAGTACTTGCGCAAAACCTAGAGAATAGAAAAGAGAGCCCAGAATTATACTACTTGCAAAGTAGATAAGGATTAGCTTTTTTAGACTATAGCGATAGCCAAACTCTGTTTTTCTAAAGTTAAAATAGGCTAAAGATATTAGGATTAAAAGAATAGCAAACCAAAGATAAGGGAGAGAGAAGTAAAGTATTTGTATAAAACTAGCGTATTTAAAATATAGTGTCCAATCTTGGTTGTATAGGAAAAATATTATTATTGCTATTGCCAGAGCCCCAATAATAATAGCTAAAATAGCTAGAGACCAGAAAAGATAGTTTTTTAATATAAAACTATACTTAGATTTTGGTTCTAAGTGTTTTTCTTTTATTTTTTTATAGGCATCTTTACTGCTACTCATATTATTTTAATTATTTGCTATTTAATAATTATTTCATTTAATTTTTTAAAGGCTCTGTTTAACAAGGTGGAAACTGTACCCATGGGTTTCTTTAAAATATCAGCTATCTCTTGATACTCCTTTTCTTCTAGTATTCTTAATATTAAAACCTCTTTATATTTATCCTTTAAGGAATAAATAGCTCTTTTTACTTCTTCTAAATTTAGTTTGTTATCAGTTTCAAGAAGTAGGTCGCTGTTGCTTTTGATAAAGACAAGGTCTTGAGGATCAATGTAATTAATAGGTCGGCTATGTCTTTTTCTAAGTTCAGACATGGTGTGATTATGGGTGATTCGATAGATCCAGGAAGAGAATTTCAGTTTAGGATTGTATGAGCTTAAGTTAAGGTAGGTTTTAATATATACTTCTTGTAGTACATCCTGAGCATCTTCATGATTTAGTCCACTTAATCTTCTAATATATCTAAGTAAAGGTGCTTCATAGCGAGTGCTAAGTAGCAAAAAATAATCTTTATTTTTTAAAGACATATTAACCAAATTTTGGTCACTTAGTTTTTTGCTAGCTTGTATATCTATTTTCATACCCTTATATACTACTACGCTTGACACATTATAAATTATTCATCTGTTGATAAGTACCCTTGAAACTCTTTCAATGTTAGTATATAATATATTGATACAAATTAAAGTGCAAGTCGAACAGGTTTAAATACTTGTTTTTTTTCTGTCTTTTTAAAATTGTGATATAATTTAATTAATAATAATTAAATAATATTAATAGTATGTGTGGAATTGTTGGATATATTGGAAAAAAATCTGTTAGCAAGGTTTTAATAAATGGTTTAAAAAAATTAGAATATAGAGGCTATGATAGTGCTGGTTTAGCACTAGTAGTTGATGACAAATTGCTTAGCGCTAAAACTAAAGGTAGAGTGTCTAATTTAGAAGCTAAAATTAAAGAAGGAAAGATAGATTTTAACAAAGGCTTTGGTATAGCTCATACACGTTGGGCTACCCACGGTGAGCCTAGTGCTATTAATGCTCATCCTCATACTGATTGTAAAGAAGAGATAGCTATTTCTCATAATGGTATTATTGAAAACCATAGTTACTTAAAAAAATTACTTAAAAAAGAAGGTCATAAGTTTAAGTCAGAAACAGACTCAGAAGTTTTAGCTCATTTAATAGAGAAATTTTATCAAGGAGATTTAGAAAAAGCAGTAGCTAAAGCACTAAAACTAGTGTCTGGATCTTTTGCTTTAGCTGTAGTTAGCTCTAAAGAGAATAAAATAGTTTGTGCTCGCATGAGTTCACCACTAGCAATAGGGATTGCTAAAGATGAGATGTTTTTAGCTTCAGACGCTACCGCCTTACTTGAACATACTAAAAAAGTTATTTATTTAAATGATGGAGAAATGGCTAGTATTGATGAAAATGGTTATAAGATAAGAAAATTAAATGGAAAAAAGGTTGATCCTAAGATAGAGGAACTACAAATTGATATTGAACAAATTGCAAAGAAAGGCTATAAACATTTCATGCTTAAGGAAATATTTGAGCAAGATGAAAGTTTAGCTAATGTGCTCAGAGGAAGAATTAAAGCAGGGAAGATTAAATTATCTGTGAACTTTGACCCTTTGAAGTTAAAAAGAATTATTATTACAGCTTGCGGTACTAGTTGGCATAGCGCTTTAATTGCTAAGCATTATTTTGAAGGATTACTTAATATTCCAGTTGAGGTTGATTATGCTTCTGAGTTTAGATATAGAGACCCTGTGGTCAACAAAGGGGATTTAATGATACTTATTTCTCAATCAGGAGAAACTGCCGATACTTTGGCAGCTCTAAGTGAAGCTAAGAAAAAAGGAGCACAAACGCTAGGAATTATTAATGTTATTGGTTCTACTATTGCCAGAGAAACTGATTCAGGTGTATATTTATATGCAGGACCAGAAATTGGTGTAGCCTCAACTAAGGCTTTTAGTTCTCAAATTACTGCTTTATTGATATTAGCTTTATATATAAAACAAGAAAGAGGTGAAAAGCTTGATAGAAAGTTGTTAGCAGACTTGAAAAAACTACCTGAATTAACCAAAGAAGCTTTAAAGGAGGATAAGAAGATAAAGAGTATTGCTAACACATTTGCTAACTCTAAGAACTTTTTATACTTAGGTAGACAATTAAATTTTCCAGTAGCATTAGAGGGAGCTTTGAAGTTAAAAGAAATCTCTTATATTCATGCTGAAGGTTATCCAGCTGCTGAGATTAAGCATGGACCAATAGCACTTATTGATAAGAACATGCCGGTAGTATTTATTGCTCCTAAAAGCAGTCTTTCAGATAAGCTTTTTTCTAATATGCAAGAGATAAAAGCAAGAGATGGAATTATTATCACTATTACTGACACACCTGAAGCTGAGATAAAGAAAGTTTCTGATTATGTAATTAAAATGCCCCAGGTACATAGATTGTTGGCTCCAGTTTTAGCCACTATTTCATTGCAACTATTAGCATATCATATTGCTAATATTAAAAAATTAAATGTAGATAAGCCTAGAAATTTAGCTAAGTCTGTAACTGTTGAATAATATATTTAAATTAAATACAAACAATAAATAAAATGTTAAATAGTATGAAAAAGAATTTTCTAGTGTACTTTGTAATTATTGCATTAGTAATACTAACTTGGTTTATTCTAGAAAGAATTCAAATTTTTCAAGACGATCAAGTTGATAATAAGGAAAAAATTAAAATAGCAACTACTATTTATCCTTTAAATGATATAGTTAAAAAAATAGGTCAAGATAGGGTAGAAGTGGTACAGATTTTACCAACTGGTGCTAGTGTACATTCATATGAACCACGGGTCTCTGATTTAAAAAAGATAAGTGGCAGTCACGCTGTCTTTTATATTGGTCATGGTTTAGACAATTGGATACTATCTTTAGCTGAGTCAGCTGGGGTAGAAGATTTAATTAAAACAGATAAATATGTTGAATTATTAGAAAAAGAAAATAATTATCAAGAAGAATATAATGATTTTAGTGATGATCCTCATTATTGGCTTAGTTTAAAAAATGGTGAAAAGATAGCTAGGCAAGTAGCGGAAAAGTTAGCTTTAATTGATCCCTCTAGTGAGAAATATTATCTGAATAATTTAGATAAATATATTGATGATATAAGGGCATCTGAGTCATATTTAAACGTACAGCTGGAAGATATGGAAAATAGAAAGATTTTAGTGCTTCATAATGCTTGGATGTATTTAGCTAAAGATTTTGATTTAGAGGTAATAGGAGCATTGAAAACTAGTGATGCTCATGAAATGGGTCCACAGCACTTAGAAGAGCTGTATGAGCTTGTAGAGAGAGAAAATATAAGGATTATTTATGGAGAAGAACAGTCTTCTATAGAGCAGTTAAAGCCTTTAGCTGAAGATTTAGATTTGCAGATAAAAAGGTTGGATCCTTTGGGATCTAATGAGGAGATAGACTCTTATATTAAATTAATTGAATATAATGTTTTAAAAATATATGAAGGACAAAGCTCTGGAAATTAAAAATTTAAGTGTTAATTTAGGGGGAATAAATGTTTTGCAAAACATTAATTTTAGCCTGGAAAAAGGTGAAATTGCAGCTTTGGTTGGCCCCAATGGAGCGGGGAAGTCGACGTTAATTAAAGCCGTGTTGAGACTACTCCCATATAAAGGGGAAATAAATATATTAGGAAGAGCTAATAAGGGAAAGGGGTTATATAAAGTGGGTTATGTACCTCAGTATTTTAGTTTTGACCTTGAGTTTCCTTTAACTGTTAATGAGTTTTTATCTTTCAATCCTAAACTTAAAGATAAAAGAGAGATAGACAAATCCTTGAAAGAAGTAGAGATGTTTGATTATAAGGATAGTAAGTTAGCTAAATTATCAGGAGGTCAAAAACAAAGAATATTAATTGCTCAAGCTATACTTTCTGATCCCGAGTTATTATTCTTAGATGAACCTACTACTGGTATTGATGCTAGCGGTGAAAGAGGTTTCTATGAAATAATTGAACACTTAAATAAAGTTCATGGTACTACTATTGTTATGAGCTCACATGAGCTTAGTATGGTCTATAAGTATGCTGATAAAGTGATTTGTTTAAATCAAGAAATGTATTGTTCAGGTGACCCCAATAAGACTATCACCAAGGATGTTTTAGAAAAATTATACGGGAAAGATACTGAATTAAAACCACATAGTCATTAATCTTAAATATATGTTAGAGATATTTGAATTAGCCTTCATGCAAAGAGCTTTGATAACAGGTATAATTTTAGCTGTAGTTTTATCTTATTTAGGTATTTTAGTTATTTTAAGGAAAATGTCTTTTTTTGCTGATGGTATTGCCCATTCTTCACTAGCTGGTGTAGCTATTGGTGTTTTAGCCTCTTTCTATCCACTGCTTTCAGCTATAGCCTTTAGTTTGTTGATGGGACTATTAATATATTATTTAGAGGAGAAGAGCAAGTTAAGCTCTGATACCATTATTGGTATCATTTTTAGCTCAGGATTAGCTCTAGGAGCTATGCTTATGAGTTTTAAAAGTGGTTATCAACCAGAGTTAATTAGTTTTCTTTTTGGTAATATTTTAGCTATTACTTGGCTAGACTTAATTATTATAGCTACTGTAGGATTTTTAATAGTGTTATTTGTAAAACTTTATTACAAAAAACTTGTCCTTATATCATTAAATAAAGACCTAGCTCAAGCCCAGGGACTTAAGGGGAAAAGTTTAAAACTTTTCTTTTATTTAGCTCTTTCAACAGCAGTGGTTTTAGCTATCAAGGTTTTAGGACTTATCTTAGCTAGCGCACTTTTAATTATCCCGGTGGCTACAGCTAAAAGTTTTTCTAAATCTTTAAAGCACTTAAACTTTTTAGCTATATTTATAGGAATAATAACAGTCTTTTTAGGACTGTTATTATCATATTATTTTGATCTCTCAACTGGCCCTACAATCGTACTCTTGGGAGCTGTGTTTTTCTTTTTCAGTTTGCTATTTAAAAAAGATTAATTAGGTCTTGGAATATAGCATAAAGCAGAGCTACAGCAGAGAAAACAAAGATAGCAATATAGTTCCATTTGGCTAAACTAGTTTTTAGACCTTTTAATATATAAACTGTAGCTTGTCTTTCTTCATCGTTTAGTTCTTCTTTTTTTTCTATTTTTTCAGCTAGTTTTAAGTTCTCAATTAAATGATCACGTTTATTTTCTACTTTGTAGCGATGAATAAAGTACCAAACAAAGCCAATAGTACCAATATACCAAGCTATTTCTACCCACAGGGCGCTGTAGTAGTTTAAAATAATGATTATTCTATAGGCAATGGTAGCTATAATACCAACAGCAAAAAGAAGGTTTCTATAATATCTATGACTTAGTTTATTCATATATTTAAATAATTTATTATAATTATATTTAAGCTTATTATCAGTATAGCAAAGTATAAGTTATTATCATAAAATAATTATATAAAACTTTACAAATCATAATTTTTATTGTAGTATTTTAATAATGTAAGCATTTTTAAATTATATTTATAATAAAATGAGGAAAAAATTAGATAAAGACAAAATAATAAATAAAGATAAAGAATTTAAAGATTCAGATGGAGATGGTCTCTCAGATTATGATGAAATAAATATATATGGTTCCGATCCTTATGATGATGATACCGATGATGATGGTATAGAGGACGGAGAAGCCATTTTAAATGGTAAACATCCAGTTACAGGCGAGAATCTTAAAGATTATTTCATCCCTCACAAAGGTAATGATTATAAGCCTAAAGCTTTACATCATAAGAGGTTGTTATTTCATGTAGGTACAGTTTTGTTAGTTAAGGTAATTATTCTTATTTTAGTTTTCTTCTACCCAATTACAGCCTGGATGACTCCCGATATCTCTATAGCACAAAGTAAGAAAGTTATTACTTTAACTAATAATATAAGAAGTAATCAGGGTTTAGGGTTGTTAGAAGAAAATAGTAAGTTAAATCAAGCAGCTGTTAAAAAGGTTGAAGATATGTTTATCAATCAATACTTTGCTCATGTAAGCCCGCAAGGTCTTGGTTTGAAAGATTTTGTTAATTCAACTTCATATAACTATATTGTAATTGGTGAAAACTTAGCTATAGGTTTTGAAAGTGCTTCGGAAGTGGTTGAGGCTTGGAAAAATAGCCCTACTCACTATAACAATCTAGTTGATCCTAATTTTAAGGAAATAGGCGTGGCTTTAACTAGTGGAGTATACAAGCAAGAAAATACCTTTTTAACTGCTCAATATTTTGGTTTATCACCTGATTTTTCAAGTTCTACTTCTACGGCTGAAGATGAAGATAATAAGACCATAGATGAAGATGAAGAGGTTGATGAGAAAGAAGAGATAATTAATGAAGCAGACAGAGCCGTGAAAAGTGAAGTTGTGGAAGCTGATAGTGATACAGAAACAAAGGAGGAAAATATAAAAGAAAATAATGAAACTGAGGTAGTAAGTAATGAACAGGAAGAAGTGATTGAAGGGGGGAGCACTGAAGATAACACTGTTGATAGTGAAGTAAATGTTGCTACTAATGTAAATTTAGAGAAAGACTCCAATTCAACAACTAATACTACAACCACTAATACAACCTCTACCACACAAACCTTAACATCAGTGGAATTAATTACTGAAGGTGATGTACAGTCTGATTTAAGTAAATATGAAGCTAAAATAACAATTGATGAGCCAAATGGTATAAAAAAAGATAAAATTGTAAAGGTTGAGGCTTATTTACCTGTTGAAACTGTAAGTGCAAGACTGGAAATATTTAATAATAATATTGAAATGACAGCAGTTGCTGGTGATGATGTTAATAAAGATGGGTATAAGAAATGGGTTGGTCAAGCAGTGGTACAAGATGATAGTGATTCCATTGCTCCACCAATAATTACTTTATATAGTGACACAGGCAAAGTTGAAAAAGTTGGGGTGACTGATAATAATATTAAACCACGAGAAACTTCTGTTTTATCTCAATATACACTTTTTAAAAATAACCCCAACAGAGAACTGCAAAAGATTTTTAATGTTAGCTCAATTTATTTTAAAATTCTTCTTAGTTTAGCTATTATAGCTATGATGCTTAATATCTTCATTGCTATTAAAAAGCAAAGGCTAAAAGTTATTATATCTGGTATTGGTTTTATATTATTTTTATTGTTTATGATAATTATTTAGCTAATTTTACATATTTTTCTTGACAACTTCTTTTTTGTATAATAAAATATTATATTATCTGATAAAATATTTATGTAAAGTAGATTAAAATTTTACTATTTATTTTAAAAGAATTTTAAATATTATTAATTTATATATAATAAAAAATTATAATTAAAAATAAAAAAATTACTTTTAATTTATTACTTAGCTCAATAGTGTTAATTAATAATTAATTTAAGTAATTAAGAAAAGTATGAAAAACTTTTTAAAAATTTATAAAACAGCGAAAGCTCTATTTGTGTTTCCACTGATGTTGGCAATTACAATTGGGGCTTTTATTTTTTTCATGTCCTCAAGTGTTTTTGCTGGAAATCCAAATATTTATGTTTCTCCAGACGATTCTATTCAAGAAGCTATTAATACTGCAGAAGAGGGAGACACGATTACAGTAAAAAATGGCACTTATGAGGAAAATGTAAATGTTAATAAAGCAGGTATAACACTTAGAGCAAAAAACAGACATAAAGCCACTATAGAGGGTTATGTTAGAATTAGTGCTGACAATGTTACTTTAAATGGTTTTAATGTAGATTATACAGAAAGTGATAGTAATGCCCCAATTGATTTAGGTAATGTTAAAGATGTAACAATTGAGTTTAATAAAGTTGAAGGTGGCACTGATGCTGGTGGTATAAGTTCGTGGACTGGCCCTGTTGGAGTTTATGGTGATGTTATTATTAGAAAAAATGAAGTAATTGGAGGGCCAATTGGTATTATGCCAAGTACTAGTGAAGACTCTGAAATAGCAATACAAAATAATACTATAACAGGCGCAGAAGACGAAGGTATTTGGGTGTCGCAAAATGAAAAAGCACATCTTATTATTAGAGGTAATGAAATAATAAATTCTGGGAAAAAAGATGTAAAGATCGTTGATAAACCTTTAACTATTAATAGCAAAGAGGAAACTCTTGATATGAAGAACGCGATTTTAAATAATAATAGATTAGAATCTGTTTTATTTGAATGGATAGAGAATGTTCACAATGTTACTCAAGATACTTTTTATTCCACTATTCAAGGTGCTATTGATGACGCATATGATGGAGATATGATTAGGGTAGCAAGCGGAAAATATGAAGAAAATTTGACAGTAGATGAAGAGGGTTTAACCCTAATATCTAGTGAAAAACATGGAGCAATAATCAAAGGTTATGTTAATATTCAAGCAGATGGAGTTGATTTTAGAAGATTTAAAATATCTCCAAGTCAAGGTGATATGGAAAGTAACTTAACTGCCTTAAAAATATCAAGTAACAATGTTAGTGTTATAGGTAATCTTATTGCAGATATTTATGCAGATGCTGGTAATATTAGTCAATCAGCAAAAGGTATTCATGTCTATAATAATGGTGACCCTATAAATAATATTACTATTAAAAGAAATAAGATAAGAGATATTAATTTAGATGGAACTGATGGAGGTTGGGGAGATCATTTAAACTTATATGGAGTTTATATTCAGGGAAGTATAGATGGGGTTAATCTTGATGATAATATAATAGAAGATCTTTGGTCTGCGGGGTATACATTGGGTATTTCTGTTGGTCATACAGAAACCTCAAAATTGGAAACTCCTGATAATGTAAAAATAATTAATAATACAATTCGTGCTTTAGAAAATGGAGATGCGGGTTATGATATACCTGCTGTTGGCTTTGAAATTAGCAGTTCTGAAGGAAACCCTGAGGGAGTTACAAAAGTTGAAAACAATACTTTTAAAGATCTTAAAGTTTATATTGCTGATAGTAGAAAAAATAATCCTGACTTTACTTATTTAAATAATTATTTAGATAATAATAATTATGAAGCTGAAAGTAGAGTAGTGGATAATGCAATTTTACCTGTATCCATCCTTGAATCAGCTATACTTAATGGTGTTTCTAATGTGTTTGGAAGTGATAAGGAGGATGTACTTACCTTTACTTTTTCTAGTGACATAAAGTTAGGAGATGGTGATCAAAACGTTTATTTTAAAGATGCAAGTAAACTTGGTCCAAATAGTCAAGATTGGAGCATTGAAGACAATGTTTTAAGAGTTAAGGCTAACAGAGAGCTTAATAACCCTAGACCTGAAATAGGAGATTTTGTTTTGAGCTTTGATGAGGTTATAGGTTCAAACTTTGAACATAATGTTTTTGTTCCTGAAAGTGGTGTAGAGGTTAAGGGAATAGAAACTAAGATAATTTCTCCAAATGAAGGCGATGAAGTGGATATAAAAGAATCCTTGAATTTAGAAGCTTTTTCTAAATATGATGAGGATGTTAATTGGGTTGTAAGAAAAGGTGAATGTAGTTCTAGTGGTGGAGATAGAACAGTTGCAGGAAATTTATACGGTTATGAAAATGATTATAATTGGATTGAAAATCAGTGGCATGAAGGATTATTTACTTCAAGTTTATATATTTCTTCTTGGGATACTGGTGAATACTGTTTTGCTTTTGATCCTAATCCAGGTGAAGGAAATAGAAAAACAGTTAGCTTTAATGTAATAGATGCTCAACCAGGCATAACTAGTCCAGAAGAGAATCAAGAAATTCCTCAAAATCAAGAGCTTGTTTTAGGAGCTAGAGATTTTGAAGCAGCTAATGGAGGTGTTCATTGGGCTGTTCGTGCTGGATCTTGCTCAAATAATACTTTAGCAGGTAATGTTCATGATCAAGATGACGATTATACTTGGGAGAATGGAATTTTTAATTCAATTTTAGATATCTCTGAATGGGATACAGGTGAATATTGTTTTGCTTTTAATCCAAGTGCTGGTGATAGATATACAAGGCAATTTGAAATTGTGGAAGCTGAAGAGGTTACTTTAACTATTTGGACTTGGGATCCTGAGTGGGGAGATACAGATCCAGTAGGAAGTGATACTAGACGAGATAATGTAGATTATATATACACAAAGGGAGAAACAATTTCATTAATTGCGACACCTAAAGAAGGTCATGATTTTAGAATTTGGAATGTATGGGAAAATTATGGTGAAGAAAACCAAACAAAAAGAGTCTCATATCACAGAGAGCCAGAATTAGAGCTTTTAATGGATACAGATTTATTAGCTAGAGCACAATTTTGGGAAGAAGAAGTTAAGCTTGAATCTGCTGTTTATGAGGGTAAATGTAGTCTTTTTGGCAGTGATATAGGTGATAGTTTAACATTTACTTTTTCAAGAAATATTAAGTCTAGTGAAGATAAGATGTATGTTCATTTTGAAAATGGTGATAAATTTTGGTTTCCTGATGAAGGTAAATATTCTTATGAAATAGATGATAATGTTTTAACTATCACTATTGGTCCAGATGAAATATTTGGAAGCCCTAGAGATGTTATTGGAAAAAATATAAGTAGTTTTACTGGAATAACAGATGTTTCAGGAAATGATATTTCATTTACTGAAGGCGTGGTTGAAGTTTCAGGCTCTGGTGAAGGTGTTGGTGAAATTGATGCTAATGCAAGTAGTGCAAGTTGGTTTAACAACCAAGATGGCACTGGTACAATGAGCTTGAATGTTTTAGATAAATGTGGAAATGGTATAGAGGAAATAACTAAAGGAGATTTTGCTATTTGGCCACCTGCTGGAGACTGGAGAACCTTTAATGATGTAAATAGCTATAGTTCTTGGGATCTTACTTTCAATGAAGAGGGAGAAGGAGATTATAATGTATTATTTGATTTGGTAAATGAAAGTAAGATACCTTTTTCTCAAGCTTGGGACATTCAAGCATTGTCAGAAACTATAGAAGAAAATCTACAAATCAACGTAACTTATGTAGAAAATCCAGATCCAATACCTTCAACATATAGCTTTAATTATGATACCTCTAATCCGTATACCGCAGGTGAAGATGTTGTGATTCCTGTTACATTTCAAACAGATGAATTAGGAGGCATTGGTTATGATGGAGTTAGATTTGCTTTTGAAGCAACAAGTACTAGCACTGGTGATGTTACTTTTACAGCCACTGACACAGAGGATACTGAGCACACAATTACAAATGAAGAATTTTGGGGCCCACCTGAAGGATTTAATCTTCCTGCTAACTACAGCGCCACTACAGATTGGACATTGAATTTTTCTAAGGCAGGTGATTATAATATAAGTTTTAGTTTAATTGATGCCGATAATTATAATGTGATAAATGGAATTGAAGATTCTATTTCAGTAAGAGTTGAGGCTGATGATAGTGGTGAAAATGATAATGGTGAAGGCGGTGATGCTAATAATAGCAATGGTGTTACCACCCTTTCTTTTGGAGGTGGTGGTAGCTCAGGAGGTGGAAATATTTGTACATGGGTAGAATATGGAGATTGGAGTGAGTGTAATAATGGTGTGCAGTTTAGAGATGTTGTAAATAAAAATAATGATTTTTGTAGTTTAACCACTGAACAACAGTTAAATCGAGAAAGAAAGTGTTCTGAAAATGAGTCAGGCGGTATTGTTCCAGGAGTTCTGGGTGATACTGATTATGCTGATGGAACTTTACTAAAAGGAAATGATGTTAGAATTTTTGTTGTTTTTGGTGATTATATCTATCACCTTAAAAATGCGAAAGAGTTAAGTAATTTTAAAGGACCTATTCTGGTAGTGAGTGATGAGGTTATTTCTTCTTTTGTTAAAATTACTAAAGATGATATACCTTCTAAATATAAGGATGTTTTAGGTGATAAAAAGTATGCTGATGGAGTTTTGGTTAGAGTTAAAGGTGATGTAAAAATATATATTATTAAAAATGGTAAGAAGATTCATATTAAATCTCCAAAAGAGTTAAGTAATTATAAAGGACCTATTTTAGTTGTAGAAGCTGATGAATTAAATAATTATTAATAGATATAAATCTCTGTTAAATATAAAACAAAAAAGAGCTCCATTATAAAGATGAAGCTCTTTTTTTAAGATTTAATTGAGTAATATTTTCTAATTTTAGTAATGTTATGATATTATATATGTATATTAGAGATATATAGATTGATATAAATGATTAATTTATAATTTAAATAATTAATTTAAAAAAATGGAAAACGAAACAAATAACAAAATAGACGGGCAAAGTGAAAATTCTAAAAAATCTAAAAAAAGAATAATTATTATAATAATAGTTATACTTTTAGCTTTGTTTTTATCTATCAGCTTATTATCTAAAGGTGATAATAAAAAAAGCGCTGATTTAGATGAAGATGATATTAACAGTGGAGACATGTATATGGGCTCAGAAGATGAAAATAAGACTTTAACACCAGAGGAAGTTATTGCACGCATGAATGCAGAGGATGGTACAGGGATAGAGCAAGGCCCAATAAGTGCTGAGATTATTAGCCCTGAAGGAGAAGTCTTTATGCCTGGACAAGCTAGACATTATCAAGCTCAAGTATTAGGACTAGAGAATGGTTCTCGTTGTAGTTGTGACTTTAAGTTTTATTTAAATGAAAATAATGAGGAGTATTTGTATAGAGAAATGGATGACAGGGGTTGCTCAAAAAAGAGTGAAGTAGAAGGACATGTTTGTGGCTTTACCACTACTTTTATTGAAAAAATAGGAGAACTACGTGTATTTGTTGATGTTGAGGTGGAGAAACAAGATGAGATAGTGCAAACTGCTACAGCACAAAGAATGTATATAGTTAGATAATTAAATTGACTTTAATTAAATATTATCAATAACTATAGTTTAAATGAATAACAATGCTTTAAAACATTTTACAGCTTCAGCGTTTATAGTAGAGAGCAACAAGGTGTTGTTAGTTTATCATAAAAAGCTAGATGTTTGGTTATATTCTGGTGGTCATATTGAAGAAAATGAAAATCCTGATGAGGCATTATTAAGAGAAGTTAAAGAAGAAACAGGTTTAGATATAGAAATTATTAGCAATAAAGATGAATATTTATCTGATAAAAAAAATGATGTGAAATCTCTACATTTACCATATGTATTTTTATGTGAACTAGTTGGTGATCATTATCACAACGACCTTATTTATTTATGTAAGATTAAGGAAAAAGCCAAACTCAAGTTTAATGAGAATGAATCTAGTGGAATTGGTTTTTTTAGTTATGATGAAATAAAAAATATGAAATTATTTGATAATTTTAGAGTTTTGTTAAAAAAAGTTTTAAATGAAAGAGAATCAAGTATATAAAGAAAATGTTTATCTCATATCAATTCAATCATACTCTGTCAAAGCTAAATAGAAATGTATACTCTTGCCAAGACAAAAATATAATGCTATTATATAGCTTCTGTTTAGATATTTTTGTTATATGGCTAAGAGGAAGTTTAAACTAAATTCAAAGTATAAACCCCTGGGGGACCAACCGCAGGCGATTTCTGCTATAGAAAAAAGCTTAAAAAACGGTAATCAGTTTCAAACCCTACTTGGTGTAACCGGTTCAGGTAAAACTTTCACTATGGCTAACATTATTGATGGCACAGACAGGCCAGTTTTGGTAATGGCGCCAAACAAGGCTTTAGCTGCGCAGTTGTATAGGGAGTATAAGAATTACTTTCCGGAAAACAGTGTTAATTACTTTGTCTCATATTATGATTATTACCAACCAGAAGCCTATTTACCCATCACTGACACCTATATTGATAAAGAAGCCATGATCAATGAACAAATAGATAAGTTTAGGCACCAAAGTACTTCAGCACTATCTAGTAGAAACGATGTGATTGTAGTAGCTTCTGTTTCTTGTATATATAACCTAGGTGTACCCATTAATTACTTAGAATCTTCGCTTAGATTAGGTATTGGTCAAGGTTTGGTTAGAGGTGATTTAATTAAACAATTAATTAAAATTCAATTTGAAAGAACTACAGGAGAGTTGGAAAGAGGTAAATTTAGAATTAGAGGGGATGTATTTGAAATTATGCCTGCAGCTGAAGATGTCTATTACCGTATTGAACTAAAAAATCAGAAAGTAGAGGATATTAATGTTATCTCACCTACAACCTTAAAGATTCAAGCTAGTCCTAAGGAAGCTTTAATATTTCCACCTAAGCACTTTGTTTCTACTAAACCAGAGATTGATTTAGCAGTGAAAGATATTAAAGATGAATTAAATGAAAGATTAGACTATTTCAAGAAGAAGGAATTATATTTAGAAGCGCAAAGATTAAAACGCAGAACTAGATATGACATGCAAATGTTAAAAACATTAGGATATTGTCATGGTATTGAGAATTATTCTAGGCACTTAACTGGTAAATTAGCTGGAGAAGCTCCTGATTCACTATTAGAGTATTTTCCAAGAGATGAAAACAATAAAGCAGATTATTTAACTATTATTGATGAATCTCATATTGCTGTACCTCAGGTTAGAGGAATGTACGCGGGAGATAGAAGCAGGAAAGAGACGTTGGTAAAGTTTGGTTGGAGACTGCCTTCTGCTTTAGATAATAGGCCTTTAAAGTTTGATGAATTCTTAGATAGAATAGATCAGGTTATATTTACCACCGCTACCCCTGGAGATTATGAATTAAAGCAGTCTAAAGAAATTGCTGAGCAAGTAATTAGGCCAACAGGCTTAATTGATCCTCCAATTGATGTTAGACCGGTGTTTGTTAAAGAGAAAAACTATAGTCAAATTGATGACATAATTAATGAAGTACAAACAAATATTGCGAAAGAGGAGAGGGTGATAATTAATACTTTAACTAAAAAACAAGCAGAAGATTTAGTAGCTTATTTAGATAGTAAACAGATTAAATCAAACTATTTGCACTCAGATGTGAAATTAGTAGATAGAACTGATATCTTGAAGAAATTCAGGCTCGGAGACTTTAATGTCTTGGTAGGTGTTAATCTACTAAGAGAGGGTTTAGACTTGCCTGAGGTGGCTCTGGTGGCCATTTTAGACGCAGATAGAGAAGGGTTCTTGCGTAGTAGAACCTCACTTATGCAAACTATGGGTAGAGCAGCTAGAAATGTTAAAGGAAAGGTAATATTATATGCTGATAGAGTAACTGCTTCTATGCAGTATGCTATAGACGAAGTAGAGAGAAGAAGAAAGAAACAAAAAGCATATAATAAGAAACATAATATAGAACCAACAACTATTGTCAAAGACATTGAAGATTTCTTAGATTTTAGTGATTTTAAGAAAGATGATAAGAAAAAGAAGAAATAATATAAATAAATATGGATAATTCAATATATATAAAAGGTGCTAAAATGCACAATCTAAAAAATGTAGATTTAGAAATACCACATAACAAACTTACTGTTATCACTGGTGTTTCAGGTTCGGGTAAATCATCACTGGCTTTTGATACTTTATTTGCTGAAGGGCAAAGACAGTATGTGGAGTCTTTATCTCCATATTTTAGGCAATTTCTAGGCAAAAAAAAGCCAGCAGAAGTTGATGAAATCTTAGGGCTAGCTCCTTCTATTTCTATTGACCAAAAAGCCTTGAGTCATAATCCGCGCTCAACCGTTGGTACACTAACTGACATATATGATTACATGCGTGTATTGTATGCTAGGTTGGGAGAAGTTTTTTGTCCTTTGTGTGGAAATAGAATTGAAAAGCTTAGTTTAGAGGAAATAGTTGATATTATCATCAGTAGTGCTAAAGAGAAAAAAGAGCCGCAGGTAGAGATAATTTCACCGATTGTTAGATCAAGAAAAGGTGAATATTACCAAGCTTTATATGATTATTTTTCTTTAGGTTATAGTGAGATTATTGTTGATGGCAAACGTAGAAAACTAAGTGAAGGAATTGATATTAATCCTAAGAAAAAACATGACATTGATTTAGTGGTAGATATATTAGAAATAAGTGATCAAACTAGACTCTTTGAAGCAGTGGAGAATTCTTTAGGTTACAGTAAAGGTTTAGTGAAGACAAGGTATCCTGGTGAAAAAGAAACTAAGCTATTATCCTCAAATTGGACTTGTCCTCATGATAATTATGCTTTTCCAGAATTAGAGCCTAGACTTTTTTCTTTTAATAGCCCCCAAGGAGCTTGCCCAGATTGTCATGGTATTGGAAAAATTGGTTTTAGATCAAATGTTCAGTGCTCTACTTGTGCCGGTAAAAGGTTAAACAGGGAAGCATTGTCGGTGAAAATTGGAGATAAAAATATTCATGAAGTCAGTATTATGACTATTGAAGATTTGTATGACTTTTTCTCTGAGTATAAAAAGAATATGACTAAAAGACAAAAGAGTATTGCTGAAAATGTAGTTAAAGAAATATTAGAAAGATTATTTTTTCTTTTGCGAGTCGGTCTTGATTATCTTTCTATTGATAGGGAAGCAGGCACGCTTTCAGGTGGAGAAGCGCAGAGAATTAGGCTGTCTTCACAAATTGGTTCTCAGCTTTCTAGGACACTATATGTTTTAGATGAGCCCACTATTGGTCTTCATGAAAGGGATACAGACAGGTTAGTTGAAACTTTAAAGACTTTAAGAGATAAAAAAAATACTGTGGTAATAGTTGAACATGATGAGAGAACTATCTTAGAATCAGATTATTTAGTAGATATGGGTTTGTATGCTGGAGTTTTGGGAGGTGAAGTTATTGCTAGCGGTGAAACTAAGAAATTATTAAAAGAAAAGAATACTAATAATTCCTTAACTTTAGATTATTTACAAAAAAATAAAGAGATAGCTGTACCCAAGAAAAGAAGATCTAGGACCACAGAATCCATAAAACTGCTAGGAGCGAGAGCCCATAATCTACAAAACTTGCAAGTAGAAATACCACTGAGAAAATTAGTAGGAATTAGTGGAGTCTCAGGTTCTGGTAAGTCTTCTTTAGTTTATGATGTATTATATAAAAACTTAGCGCAGATAAAAAATAGTCGGGGGAAGAATAAGAACTTTAAGAATTTGACTAAGTTAATTGGTAGCGAGTATGTAAATAAGGTGGTGGTAATAGATCAATCACCAATAGGTAGAACTCCGCGTTCTAATCCAGCTACCTATACTGGTATTTTTACCCCAATTAGAGAATTCTTTGCTAGTTTACCTGAAGCTAAAGAAAGAGCCTATAGCTTATCCAGGTTTTCATTTAATCGTGCTGGTGGTCGCTGTGAGGCTTGCCAAGGGGCAGGTTTTAATATTATTGAGATGCATTTTTTGCCACCGGTAATGGTGGAATGTGAAGTTTGTCATGGTAGGAGGTTTAATAGGGAAACTTTACAGGTAAAATATAAAGGGCTGAGCATTGCTGATGTTTTAGATTTAACTATTGATGAAGCTTTGCCTGTCTTTAAAGATCAGTATCAAATTACTGATAAGCTAAAAGTATTACAAGAGGTAGGTTTGGGTTATTTAAAACTAGGTCAAAGTGCTACCACTTTATCAGGTGGAGAAGCTCAGCGTATTAAATTAGCCAGAGAGCTTAGTCATGTGTTAGGAAAAAGAACCCTTTATCTCCTTGATGAACCAACAGTAGGTCTGCATTATTATGATATTGAAATGCTACTGGCAGTGCTAAATAAATTAGTTGATAGACAAAACTCAGTTTTAGTTATTGAACATAATTTACATATGCTAAAAGCCATGGATTATTTAATTGATCTTGGTCCTGAAGGCGGACATAAAGGAGGTAAGGTGGTAGCTAAGGGTACCCCCGAAGAACTAACTGGGAGTGTTACTAGTGCTACTGGTAAATATTTAGATGATTATCTATGAAACTACTAGAAATTGCCAAACAAGCACCTAATAAACCAGGTGTCTATAAATACTTAGATAAAGATTCTAAGATTCTTTATGTTGGCAGAGCTACTAATTTGCGCTCTAGATTAAAGCAGTATTTTCAAAAGCAAGTAGATGACAGAATTAAGGAAATGGTGCTACAGGCTCAAAATATTGAATATATTGAAACAGCTTCAGTCTTAGAAGCTATTATCTTAGAGGCCAATTTAATTAAGAAATACTGGCCGAAGTATAATGTTAAAGATAAAGATGACAGGTCTTTTTCTTATTTAATTATAGACAAAAGACAAGATTTTCCTAAGCCGGTGATTGTCAGAGGTAGGGAATTAAGGAAGTTTATCTCAGATAAAGTTCAAGTTTTTGGTCCTTATCAGTCGCAGTATTTATTGAGGCGAGCTCTGAAGTTAATTAGGCAAGTTTTTCCTTATAGCACTTGTCAGCCAAAGTCTGGTAAGGCTTGTTTTGATTATCAAATAGGTCTTTGCCCAGGTGCTTGTATTTCTAAAATTAGCTCCAAGGAATATAAGAGAAACATTGAGAAAATTGTTATGCTTTTAAAAGGAGATAGAACTAGACTTATTAAAACTTTAAAGAAGAATAATCCTGAGCAGGTTGAAGCCCTGGAAAACTTGCAAGAGGTAACATTACTACAAAAAGAAAAAGACTTACAAACACCACAGCTCAGTAGAATTGAAGCCTATGATATCTCTCATCTCAGTACTAAAGAAGCCTATGGCTCAATGGTTGTTTTTACCGATAATGAAATAGATAAGAGTCAGTATAGGTTGTTTAAAGTTAGTGAAGAAAATAGCGGTGATGATTTACATTCAATGCTAGAGGTGGTATTTAGAAGGTTAAAGCACTTAGAGTGGCCTAGACCAGATATAATATTACTTGATGGTGGTAAACCGCAAGTTGATTTTCTTAGTCGCTATTTTGATGAAAATAATATTACTATTCCTTTAGTGGGATTATCTAAGTATGGAGGCGATATTTTAGTTTTTAAGAAAAATACTAATAAAAATGTAAAGGAGTTAATTAAATTACTTAAACCAAAACTACAAGAACTTAGAGAGGAAGCTCATAGGTTCTGCTTGCAAGCTTCTAAGAAAAGACGTAGAATAAAAAGAAAATAAAAAAGCAAATAAAATAAACTGTTGTTTAACAATTTAATAAAGGAGTACTATGAAACAAAAAACTAGATGGTATGTAGAGCCACAAGATTCTCACACTAATAGTGTTTTACAAAGAGAATTGAATGGAGCTGAACATGTTTACCTAAAAAACAACCGGGGAGAACCTTTTTTGGCTTATGAGGTCGCTTATGCTTTTATCACTAATTTAAAGAAAAGTCGTAATGATTTACAGTTAAAGTTTAAAGTGTATAGAAAGCAAGGTGAAAATAGTTTAGCCAGAGAGTTTGATTTCAGTTTTTTATCTAAAAAAAAGAAAAAATAAATCAAACTTAAAATATTAATTAAAGCAACTATAAAGGTTGCTTTTTTATTATAAAGAGAATTTTAATAAGAAATTTGAATAAAAAGTGTTAATGTTATGTTTTTACAAATTATAACTATACACTTATGGATATAAATGATAAAATATAATTGTAAATATAGGTATTAATATATTTTAAATAATTCAAATTTATCTAATATAAGTGCAAATATTATGTTTCCTAATTTCTTCAAGAAAGAACCTTTACCTAAAGAATTAAATGATACCTTTACTACTATAGTTGAACATCTAAATTCTTATAATAATAAAGAGGATGCTTTAAAAGAAGCTTATCAAATAATTGCCACTAAGTTTGAGAGCTCACGTCTTAAAACATTTACAATGTTTAGGAGGGGTTTTATTAAAGATCCAGAGAAAATGTGGCAAAAAAACTTTTTACATTGTTTTCAAGTAAATTATTTACTTCGTATGTTTTTAGTTAAAAGTAAATGGTTTAAAGATGAAGATATAAAATTAAAAATTAGTTGTATTTATTATATAACTCCTCATCAATATTTAAGAATAAAACTTAGTGATAATCAATATATGAATGTTGATCCTTGGGGGTATGATTTTGGTATTAAGCTTGGTGATTATTTATATGGGTTTCACTAACTTATTTTATTATTGTATTCTTGATGGATTAATTATAACGCATTGATATACCTTTAAATAAAGGCTTTTCTGTATATTATTACTAAAAATGACGCAATGATCATATGATGTAATTATGAAAAAGACAAAAACAAATCATAGAGTTTACTAAAAAAATCAATCTTTTAAAAATAAAGATTTGCTTGTTTTTTTTGAAAATAAATATTCCAGAGAGACAATTACTAGAGACTTGTCTTATTTATTTAAGAATGGTTTTTTGTATAAAAGTGGCGCTGGTGCTTTTGTTGTTTATTTTTTAGCTAAAACCTATAAATTTTTATAGGAAATAGATGTAAATGATTATTTTGATACTTCGTATATTGAGAGAAAAGTAAAAGAAAGGTTTAATTTTGAAATTTTTAATATTTTAAGTAATGATATTTTTACCAAAGATGAAAAAGAAAAATTAGATAATTTACAAAAAGAATTTATTAGAAATTTTTCAAAATATGATAGTCAGACTCTTATTAATAAAGAGTTTGAAAGAATTATGATTGGTTTTTCTTGGAAGTCATCAGCAATTGAAGGGAATACTTATTCACTTTTAGGAACCCAAGCTTTGATTAAAAATAATGTTATTGGAAAAGGTAAAACTAAAGAGGAGACTCAAATGATTCTTAATCATAAAGATGTATTTAATGAAGCTATTTTAAATAAAGAGCGTTTTAGAAAATTACATTATTCTGATATAGAGTATATTCATTCTATTTTGATTAAAAAATTAGGTGTTTCTAAAAATATTAGAAAGGCCGGAGTTGGAATTACTGGCACAAAGTATAAGCTCCTAGATAATGAGTATCAAATTAAAGAAAATATGAAAAAAATGGTTGACTTAGTTAATAAAAAGGAATCTATTTTTGAAAAAGCTTTTTTAATATCAATTCTTATTTCCTATATTCAAATTTTTGAAGATGGCAACAAGAAAACTGCTCGTATGATTTCTAATGCTATCTTGATTGCATATGATTTTACTCCACTTTCTTATAGAATTGTTGATGTTGAAGAATATAAAAAAGCTGTAATATTATTTTATGAGATCAACAACTTTTCTTATTTTAAGCAAATATTTATTAATCAATTTGAAGACGCTGTTAGTAATTATTTTCAATATTCTCTATAGTAATTATTTCTCTAGAATATTTTATTTAGAAATTTTATATTATCAAATAAAAAAACCACAGCAATTTAAGTGTGGTTTTGTTTTTTTAATTATGTCAACAAGGTTTCAAGTTGACTCAATTTATCTAAAACAAAGTAATCATTTTCAATATGAGCTTTCTTAAAAGATTCTGTAAAATCTAATCTGCTGTGCAATATTGAACTAATACCAATGAAATCGATTTTAGAGTTAATAGCAGTTTTTAAGTCAGACAAAATAGTGTCACCAACCAAAATTACTTGATTTTTAGTATATGTCCTAAATATTGGATCTAGAACTCTTTTGTCAGGCTTTCTTATTCCATCTAGTAGGCTATCACCTAGAATAATGAACTCAAAATCATCAATATTCAAACGCAGTTCTTTAGCTAGCTTGTAAAAACTAGCACTGTATCTGTTACTGCAAATGGCCATGTTTAAACCTTTGTCTTTAATTTTAACTGCTAACTTATGAAAACTATTAGCCAAACCATCTTCAAAATAATCTTTTTTTCCTTTTTCATAAAAAAGGAACAAGTTAGCTTCATTTTTGTTCCAGTGTAATTTTTCCATAAATACTTGGGACATTTGCAAAATACTTATACCCCAATATTTTTTCAGAAAATTATGACTAGGAACTTTGCTTTTAGTTTCAAATTGATTTAAGGCCAAACTTGCAGAATCGATTATTCTTTGCATCTGCATTTCAGTAGCGTCATAAATGACACCATCAAAATCAAAAATAATAAGTTTTTTGTTTTTCATCTCTTGTTGTTTTTGTGATTATATTTTGTAAGGAACTAGTCTATATTACAACGAATTTAAGATTTATGTCAAGTTATATTTTGATAAAATCAAGGTATCTTTTCTATTTTTCAATTTTTGCTATAATAATATTAACCTTTAACTAATAAAATATTAACCTTAAAATCTATGTTGAAAAAAATCATTTTAACCCTATTTATTCTCTTACTTTTAACACTTGACGGACTACTTATAGCTGATATAATCTCAGGTACAAATAACTTATTTATTAATATATCTGCTATAGTAATAACTATTCCTTTAATTATTTATTACATTTTATTTTATAAAGATTAATTATAATATTTATTATGAATTTTGAAACTTTAGCAAATCAAGACCCAAGTATTGATTCTGGAGATTATGAAGAAATAACACCTGAATTATATGATTATGCTGTAGAGCGTGGTTTTGATATCGATAAAGATGCTGTTAAGGAGTGTCTCGAAATTTTGAGTCAATATACAGATCCTGCTCAAGCCAAAGAGGACCTGAAAAAGATTTGGGATGCGATGAATACAGATAATGGTTTAAAGTCTGATTTAGTAGATTTTAATGAAGCTGATAATTTTTAGCTTTAAAATGAAGTTTATAATAAAAAAACAGATACTAGAATCAAAGCCTTCATAAAGGCTTTGATTTTTATTTTAAGTTGTGGTAGCATGATAATATAAATATAACTCTAAAATTATGAAATTAAGAAAAATTAAAAACATCAAGAAAATTTTAACATTAAGCATAATTTTAGCCACTGGACTTAAAAAGTATTTTAATTATAAAGAAAACAGAAAAGAAGATAAGAATCAAAAAGAAGATAGATAAGACAAAAAGCAAACATTTTTATATGTTTGTTTTTATATATATAATTTGAACATTACAATTTAATATAAACCAAAATTAATAGATTATGGATAGTACAAAACAAAAGACCCGCACTAATCAAGAAGGTGTTACTAACATTATTGTTCCTGATACTAGTGTATTAATTAGAGATCCTAAATCTCTTCTTCGTTTTTTAAAAGAAGATAATTTAGTTTTGTTGCCACTACAAGTTCTAATAGAGCTTGACAACATCAAAGACAGAAGAGCTGATAATGCGCCAGAAGCCAGAGAGGTTTCGGTTATTATTGAGAAGTATCAGTCTGAACATGAGAAGTTTCAGATTGTTGGCAGTCTTAGTAGAAAAAATTTAAATTTCTTTGATCCCAAAAAAGGTGATCATGTTATTTTGGCAACTTTGAAGTATATTTATAATGCAATGTACAAGAAAAATTTGTATAAAAAATATGCTAAAGTGAAATTTGTTAGTCAGGACAGAAATTTACGTATTTTAGCTAGGCAGATTCTACCAGATGTTCTGGTTGAACAATATAAATTTGATAAGCCAGTTAAAACAGAAAAACCTGATGAATATTTTGTTAAGATTATTAATTTCCAAGATAAGTTGTTGGATGCTAACAAAGGGTTTAAGTATTGTCATTATGATAAAAGTAAGCATGGAAAGATTTTTGAAAATCAAATGGCCATTTGTAGTAGAAATTCATATTTAGACATAAATGATGAAACCAATATTTTATTAGTTAGAAAAGGCGACATACTCCGGGAGATTGATAAAAATATCAAAGCCGATGTTTTAAGACCATATAGTAACGGTGGTGGAATTAATTGGATGCAGTATTTAGCTTTTCATTTGTTATTGGATTCTGAAATTAGAGCCTTATTTTTAGTTGGTACCGCTGGAACTGGTAAGACTTTAATGTCTATTGCTGCAGCTATTCATCTGCGTCATGACTACAGCAGTATTTTGTGTAGTAGGCCGGCTGTGTTTATGAGTAATAAAGATGAGTATGGTTTTTTACCAGGTGATTTAAATGAGAAAATGAATCCTTGGATTGAACCAATTCGGCAAGCCTTCAACTTTTTATCTGATAAGCGTAAAAGGGGAAATAAGAAAGACGCTTTAAGGTATGAAGATCTCTTTGATGATGGTACTGATTCTAATGGTAAAGAGCGAAAAGGCCCTGCCAGAACTAGTAAATTTCAGATTGTACCTTTAAATTACATTAGAGGAACAACTCATCACAATAAGATTTTAATTGTTGATGAAGCGCAGAATCTTAGTCCACATCAGATTAAGACAATTATTACTCGTATGGGAGAGCGCAGTAAAATAATCTTTACCGGTGATCCTTATCAGGTAGATGTACCTAAATTAAAAGATGAAAGCGACAATGGTATGATGTATGCCATTTCTAAGCTAAAAAATCATCCTATGATTGGGGTGGTGCACTTGGAAAAAGCTGTTAGATCTAAATTAAGTGAACTAGCAGGTAATTTACTTTAAAAAAATATAAGTGGCTTTTAAAAAAGCCACTTTTTCTTTTTCTAAAAATATAGTATAATTAATATAGAGTATATAATTATTATACTAATTTTAAATAATAAACATACAAAAGCTTGGATATATTTTGTATATAATAAAAATATGACTAAAGTTTTATTCTCAGAAAAACAAAGCACAAAACCAACTTGGGTTTGGATGATGTTTCTGGTTCTCTTAGCTATTTTTATCTACACCTTAGTGATGCAAGAATTTTTTAATAAACCTGTTGGTAATGAGCCGGCATCAGCTACTGTTATGTGGTTGAATGGAGGGTTATTACTATTAGTTTTCCTTTTAATTAAAAATATGCTTTTAAGGGTAGAGATTAGAGATGATGGTATCTACTATAAATATAGTCCTATACATAGAAAATGGAGAACTATTCCTTATTCTAAGATTAAAAGGGCTTATATACGTAAGTACAATGCTTTAAAGGAATATGGTGGTTATGGTGTTAGACTGGGTTTAGGAGCTAAGGGTAGAGCTTTAAATGTTCGTGGTAATATGGGTTTACAGCTGGAGTTTCATGATGATAAGAGTAATTTATTAATTGGAACACAAAAGCCTGAAAAATTAAAAGAGGCTTTGAAACAAAAAATAGATTTAGCAGAAGTTAATGAGCTTGAAAATAATGATAATACTGAAAGTAGTAAAGAGATAGAGACTAATAAAGAGGAAAAAGAAAATAAATAACTAATTAAGTAAAAGTTTTTAATTATAATTAATATGACTAAAAAGAAACAATTAACTAAGTCAAGTGAAAGTAAGATTATTTTTGGAGTTTGTGGAGGTCTAGGGGAATATTTTGAAGTAGATCCTATTTTATTTAGATTAGCATTTATCATCTTATCTTTTGCTGGTGGAGGAGGAGTTTTAATCTATTTGCTCTTTGCACTACTTATGCCTCCAAGTAAAAAATAGATTTTAACATTATTATATTAATATTAATTTAATATATGAACATTAGAAAAAAACTAAAAAATAGTCTCATATTTTCAATAATCCTGGTTTTTGTTTTTAGCTTCTTTGCTGTTAACGTAAGTTTTGCCCAGGAGTCAAAAGAATCAGTAAATTTAAGTGAATTTAAAAATATGATACTTGAAGTTAGTGCTGATAATACTGATACTGTTAACAATCTGCAAATTTTTTGGCACGACCTTAAGGATACCATTGATTTAGCTTTTACTTTTAATAAGACAAAAAAAATAGAAAAGGAACTAAAGTATGCTGAGAAAAGAATTAGATGGGCTAATGTATTAAGTAGTTTTGATTCTCAGGATAAAAAAGATCTAGCTTTTGAGCTTAGTGCTAAAGCAGATGAATATGTTAATAATATTGTAGATAGATCTGATAATATATTTAATGAAGTGGATGAAAGAGAAAAAAATATTCTAGAAAATATTTTAATTCATCAAGATAATAAAGCAAAGGTTTGGGAGAATTTGGAATCTAGTATTGCGGTTGAAAACAGTGAAGATTTTATGAGAATAAGAGAGCAGGTTGAGCGTAAGCAACAAGACTTTATGGAAACAATGGCTAGTAATAATGGTTTATCTGATGATTTAAGAAATAGATTTCAAAAGCAAGTTCAAAAAACTAAACAAATAAGGGAAAACAGAAAAAACTTTGTTGAAATAAATAGAAAACAGTTAGATAATTTAAATGTTAGTAATAATAGTGATTTAAAGGAATTTTTAGAAAAGCGCAGACAAGAGATGATGCATTTTAATGAAGAATTTCAAAAGGAGTTTGCAGATGATTCTAGTGAAAATAAACAAAATAGAAATAATCAGTCTGAGGATAAGGGACAAAATCGTTTGCAAAATAATAACAGTGATGATATGGATATGCCAGAAATAGATATTAATTCACCTGAATATCAAGAGTTTCTAAGAATGTTAGATAGCAGTCAACCAGTTAGTGATGTTCCAACAACTGACATTATTGAAACTGTAGAATAAATTAAAAGACTTTATATAATAAAATATAATAATTATTAAATTTTATGATTAAAAACAAATTTCATAAGTATTATAGTTTTATTCTCATCACTATTGTTGTAATCCTTTTTGCCCTGCTACTTGGTTATGTGGGGGCGCATTTATATTATGAAAGTAGTGAGGATATTAGACAAGAAGAGCTTAAGCAAAGTCTTAAGACTGAGATAGAGAAGGAAATAAAAAATCAAGATTTAGACTTTAAAAGTCAGGAAGATTTAGTTATTAGTGCTGTTAAAGATGTTTCTCCAAGTGTAGTTTCAGTGCTTGCTAGCAGAGATTTGCCAGTTATACAAAATCAATCATTACCCTTTCAAGATCCTTTCTTTAGGGAATTTTTTGGTGATGACTTTGGGGTAGAGTCTAGTCCAGAAGCAGAAACCCAAACACAAGAGCTTAGCTCTGGTAGTGGTTTTATTATCTCTGAGGATGGTTATATTATTACTAATAAACATGTAGTAGCTTATGAAGACGTTGACTATAGTGTAGTTTTAAATAATGATAAAACTTATACAGCTACAGTAGTGGACAGGGATACGGTTACTGATTTAGCAGTACTAAAGATTGAAGCTGATGAAAAATTGCCTGTAGTTGAGTTAGGAGACAGTTCTAGTTTAGAGATAGGGCAAACCGTTATTGCTATTGGTAATGCTTTAGGTGAGTTTTCTAATACTGTTTCAACAGGAGTTATTTCTGGTCTTTCTCGTACGGTTATAGCTGGAAACATGCGAAATATGGAGAAATTAACTAATGTTATTCAAACAGATGCTTCTATTAATCCTGGTAATTCTGGAGGACCGCTTTTAGACAGCGGTGGTAAGGTAATTGGTATTAATACTGCTATGGCTAGTCGCGCTCAAAATATTGGTTTTGCTATTAGTATTAACGAGGTTAAATCTGTTATTGATACTATTTATGAAAGTGGAAAGATTATTAGACCATGGTTAGGTGTTAGATATATTATTATTAATGAAGAAATAGCTAAACAAAATGATTTGTCTTTAGATTATGGTGCTCTTGTTGTTAGAGCTAGCAGGGAGGAGTTAGCTGTAATTCCTGGCTCTCCAGCAGACAAGGCAGGGCTAAGAGAGAATGATATTATCTTAGAAGTTAACGGTGAAAAGATAAGTAATCAGCAACCTTTAAATTATTTAATTTCACAATATAGTCCTGATGAAAGTATAGAGTTAAAAGTACAAAGTCAAGGAGAAGAGAAGACTGTAGATCTAAAGTTAGCAGAGAGGAAATAAGTATAAAACAATTAAGAAAGATTAATAATTAACTTTAAGTATTAAAATAAATATAAAAAAAGAAGCCCTTAGAATATCTAAGGGCTTTTACTTTAGGAAAACTTTTTTAAATGTAATCCTCTAGTTTACTTTCTAGCAAGGGTAGTTGAACAACCTTTATACCTTGTTTCCGGGCATAAATACACATTTCGGATTGTAAGTACTGTACGGTGAAAAGGGTAATGTTTTCATTTTTGAACCCAATTTCCTGAATTTTTTTAACATACGTTTCGTCAGCTCCACGAAGAACGATAATCAGTAAAACCTTTTTAGATTGTTTTACTTCTTTGTATTCTCGGCTCGATGTTTCCGTTAGTTGCTGTCCGTCAATTGCTGGTATGTTAAACATTTTTGCCCATTGCTTGTACAATTTTTCTGTAATTGGTTCTGAGAAATAAACCAAAACATTTTTTTTCGTAATCTTTTCTGTAAGTTCGTTTTCCATTTTTTTCTCCATCTTTATTTTTTTTTAATGTTCTAAATAACTATAACATACTTATTATTATTAGTCAATAGGTAGCAGGCTCTATGTCAAAATGTGTGGGGGTAAATTAACTTTTCTCTAGGTATAAAGGCAAGTTCTAGCTTTTTGACATAGATTTCAGGATTTTTAAGACCAAAACTCACTCTTTTTAGCT
>Ga0209943_1000340_pt1 | contig 32219 bp, 29 predicted proteins | sample SalPonR1_B_D2_MG_FD_185698 | JGI IMG/M metagenome (GOLD analysis project Ga0209943, IMG submission 185698) | Salt pond soil microbial communities from South San Francisco under conditions of wetland restoration - Salt Pond MetaG R1_B_D2_MG... ... | reverse complement strand
GTGAAGGTCGGATATGGCTTTTACTATAGCCAATCCAAGTCCAGTCCCAACTGCAGGGTCCAAACCATTGTTTCTGACCTTGTAGAAGCTGGTCCATATATTTTCCAGTTCCTCTTCCTCTATCGGGTATCCGGTGTTGAAAACCGATAGACGTGTTTTGCCGTCTGCTTGCTCCAATGAAACTGTCACTTTGCCTCCTTCTGCCGTGTGCCTCAATGCGTTTTCAAGATAGTTTACGAATATTTGTTCGATCCTCAAGGCATCTCCATGCAGGAAGCAAGTCTTCGGTAAAATCCTTTCAAGAGCGATATTTTTGTCGTTGAAGAGCTTTTTATGTCTGACAAGAATTTCTTTTATTAGCACAGTCAAATCGAAGGTTCTTTTATTTATTGAAAATGTGCCCGCCTCGTATGCCGAAAGGTCCAGCAGATCCTTTATTAGTGAAGCCATCTTGTCCGACTCGTCGGAGATTATTTCAGCATACTCCGTCATTGCTTCCGGATTTTTTGCAATATTGTGGAGGAGTCCGTCGGCGTATGCCTGGATCATGCTTATGGGGTTCTTCAGTTCATGGGAAACGCTTGAAACAAACCGCCTCCGCATTTTTTCGAGTTTCCGCTCCCTCTCTATGTCTTCAACGAGCTTGGCGTTTGCGTCCCTGAGTTCGCCAAGGGCTCCATCAAGCTCGTCCGATATGTGGTTTATACTTCTGGCCAATTCTCCCAATTCGTCTTCTCCGTCATAGTCTACCTTTTCATTGAAATCCTGCCTGGCTATGGCCTTTGCAGTTTTTGTCATATTTACAACCGGCTTGGTTATGCGGCCTGAAACAATGAAAATTGCGGCTGAACCAAGAATCAATGTCAAGAGCCCTGAAATCATTATGAATCGGCGCGCTACAGTTGTATTTTGGTCTATGAGAGACAAAGGTTTTTCAATTATCATATAACCGTTTCCGTCCAGCCTGCCTATTAGAGCAATCGATTTTCTTGGAGAACCGGCCATTGGAAATTCCGTAAAAAAGGTGTCTTGGTTCTGACGGCTGTCAAGAATCTTAATATTGTTCAAAATAAATGGAGTTATTCTAAACTGCTGGTTGGCCCTTTTCTCGAAGGAGGAAGTCCCCGTCACTTTTCCGTCCTCAATTATGGTAATGGTCACTCCATTGTCGCGTGAGAATTCCATTATGACATCTTCTGTTTCTATCCCTTGACCTATCTGTTTTTGATACTCTCGGTAAATTTCGCTCATTCGGTTTCTTGTGCTGCTTACATATATGTCGTCGAGAAAATAGTTGTTGACTATAAGGAAAGCGGCTTGAAAAGCTACAATCAAAAGCGCAAAAGTGATGAATATCTTGAAGCGTATTGATTTCTTCATTTCGCCACCTCGAACTTATATCCTATTCCGCGAACGGTTTTTATGCATTTTCCGGCTTTTCCGATTTTGGCCCTGAGATTCTTGATATGTGTATCTACCGTTCTGGGGTCGCCGTAAAAATCGTATCCCCATACGGCGTCGAGAATCGCATCCCTCTCAATGGCGATGTTCCTGTTCTCCATTAGATAAATAAGCAGGTCGAATTCTTTCGGGCTGAGATCAATCGCGTTGCCGTCCAACTTTGCAGAATGCATTTCGGGATCTATAGACAAATCAAGAACGTTGTACTTTGCCTCTTGATTTTTTCCTGCGCGCCTGAGAGCCGATCTGACCCTTGCCATGAAACGCTCGTATCCGAAAGGCTTGGGTATGTAGTCGTCGGCCCCCAAATCGAGCCCCTTTATCTCGTCGTGGGTTTCGCCAAGAGCGGTCAGAAAGATTACAGGAACATCCGATTCTTCACGGATTTCCTTACATACTTCCCACCCGTTTTTTTCGGGCATCATGACATCTAGTATGACCAGGTCTATGTCGTCGTTCATATAAAAAGCCTCAAGAGCTTTTCTGCCGTTTTCCGCCTGAACGACATCATACCCATCGTTCGCAAGGTAGTCTCCGATTATTTTCCTTATTCGCATTTCATCATCCGCAACCAATATTTTTATTGCCATTTCTTCCCCCGGTTCATTTGTCGTATGGATATATATTCTTTATAAAAAACACAATCCCTGCATGTTGCAGGAATTGCGCATTTTACCGGCAAATTTTATTATATTTCCTCTGCATCCATAAGGGGAGTGAATCTTTCACATGTTCTGTTGCCGAAAGGAACTCCGTTTTTTTCGCCTCTGTCCATATTGGGATTGAAGCCGTTTCTTCCACCCCTGAAATCCTTTTGACCGTTTCTTGGCATAAGGTCCCTTATTGCATCAGCTTGATCGTCTGAAATCAATCCCTCTTCGGCCATTTCTTCAAAAGGCCCCTGAAAGTCTTCTCTGTGGTCTTCCATGTATTCCCTTCGCTCTTCTCTGGTTAGTTCGGAGAGTTCTTCGCGCATTTCTTCTCTTTCTTCCCTGTAGTCCTCCAAGAACCCGAGAACTTCTTCCATTTCATCATCTGTCAGAATCTTCTCTTCGATTATGCTTTGTTCAAATTCTTCTCTTCTCTCTTCCCTTATAGACTCGAGACCTGTCTTTATTTCATCCGCTGTATCTTGGGAAATTACTCCCTGGCCAAGCAGAAATTCCAAAGGTCCTTCTCCCTCTTCAGGGTGCAGGCGTTCTTCGGGTGAAAGTCCCCTTTGTTCTTCAAGGAAGCTCTCGATCGCCTCGACATCGCTTTCTTCGATTGTGCCATTCTCAACCATTTCGTCAAGCAGTCTGTCTCCGATTGCAAGCCTGACTCCGGGAGCTTTCCTCTCTCCTCTTTCCGCTTCCATTCTGCCTCTATCTTCCGAACCGCCCCTGAAATATTCTCTCTGCCTTTCAATTGTGTCAGTTTTAGTCGTTTCCGCGGCAAATGCTGTGACTCCCATCGCCAGCAGCATTGATGCCGCCAATACGACGCTCAAAATTTTCTTGTTATTGTTTTTCATTTTTAAATTCCCCTTTCTTTTTTAGTATGTATCTCCTTGTCTGATTACATATTACCCGGGGAATGTGACGGTTCTGTGATGGAAAATTCAAAAGTTGATTTTAGTTGAAATCGATAGCCTTCGCAGGGCATTTTCCCATCACGGTTCTCAGCCTGAAAATATCATCATCCTCAAGAGTGCCATTGATCCATCGGGCTTTCCCCTCCGCCATCTCAAAGTCGTCGGGGCTGAGGTTCGCGCATAGACCGCATCCCAAGCAGTAGGACCTGTTGACGGCAACACCAGTAATATGTTCCGGACCAACTGTTCCGGATCCCGGAATATCCTTTTCTTTTACAATAGAGGCAACTATAAGCGACATGGCAATGATGCTTATAACCGTAAGTATCCATCTTATGGCCATGAATTGCATTCCTAAAAATTTCGACTCGTTTGCCAGCATGGGAACCTTTATTACTGCCCATGCGCTCATTATTATAACGATATTGCCTATGCTTGCACCTTTTTTTAGCAACATCTTGCATACCGGAAATGCCGCGTATATAGGACCCGCAGAAATGCTCCCCAATATGAATGACAGTATTCCTCCCTTGATGCCTGCTTCTTTGCCGAAACCTTTTATTATGACCTCTTTGGGAACCCATGTTTCGATAATTGCGGTCAGCACGAAAATTACCGGCATTATCTCGAGCATTTCAATCACATAATACATGCTGTTATTGACCGACATGTATGCCTTGTCCGGCATAACCGAAAAAAGAAATGCGTAAGCGACAAATACAAAAACCAGAAGTTTATTCCTTCTCATCAATTCCAATATCTTCATAGCGCCACCCCCATCGAAATAGCTATCAGCACAGCGAAAATGAAGCTGACTGCGTTTCGGGTCAATGTGAATTTCAAACCGAACTCCTGCTTTTCCAGTGGGAATGTAACTATGCCAACCATTGTAAGCGTTGTCAGGAAGGCAACTGCGGGAACTATGTCGGCCCCTACGTTCACGAAAGAACCAACTAAAGGAAAAGCTACAAAGGCGGGAATGAGAGTCACACTTCCGGCCAAAGCCGCGGCTACCGTTGCGACAAGCGCATCCGATTTCCCTAGCAATTCCTTTATGGTTTCGGGCGGGATGAAAGTCAATATCAGTCCTATGAGGAAGAGTATGCCGATTATCTGCCCTATCATCCCCTTCATCAACCCTCTGGCCATTTTTATGGATTCGAATGTCTTTTTTTTGTTTTTCTTGAGCGATGCGGCAAACGCAACCGTTGCAATTGCCCATAAAGAAAGTGTGAATATATCCATTGTCATTACTCCTTTTCAATTAATCCTTCGCTTTCTGTCTGATTCATATTACAATAAGCACATGGATAAAACAGTTACCAAGGTAACACTTTTTGGCAAAAGGAGGTATTTATGAATATAAATAAACATTTGAGCATGCTTAAGCTCACTGGATTCTTCGATGATTTTACGGACGGGGAATTGCTAAGCCTGTTTGAAACAAATCCATGGACTATTGCAACATATGCTAAGGATTCCTTCATCCATATGGAAAACGAGAAATGCAAATCGTGGGATATTATTATCAGCGGCAGGACAATAATAAAAAAAATTGATGAAAACGGAAACATACTCACCCTTACGGAATTCGGGGCGGGCCAAAACATAGGAGGCAACACCTTATTTTCAAGACATCCCTTCTTTCCCATGAGCGTGTTCGCCAAATCAAGGTCTATCGTTTTGCATTTGAGAAAGGATTTCGTTCTCGAGCTTTGCCACACAAGCCGAAATTTTCTTATCCGTTTTCTGGAGAGCAATTCCGACAAGGCCGTCGTTCTTTCAAACAAGATAAAATCAATATCACTCAAGTCGATTCGCACTTCGATTATCGACTTCATAAACTATGAATACTTCTCGCAAAAAAGCGAAAATATCAAACTCAATATGACAAAGAAAGAGTTTGCAGAAAAACTGGGAATTCAAAGAACTTCCCTTTCAAGGGAACTTTGCAAAATGAGAAATGACGGTTTGATTGATTTCGACGCGCATTCGATAACAATTGCCGACCACTCAATAATCAAGAATTTATAAAAGAAAAGAGGCGTAACGATTTTTTATCGTTTCGCCTCTTTTCTTTTATAAATCTCCGCGTCTTATACGCTCTATCAGATCAATAACTTTTTCCTTTACAATTTCCCGCGTCTTTTCGAAACCTTCTTTCGGTCCGCCCGATGGATCATCCAGCCCCCAGTCCTCTGTATGATTTGCCGGAACAAAGGGGCAAACAACGTTGCAGCCCATGGTTATCAGTATGTCGAGCTCCTGTGGAATATCCGTCAAAAGCTTTGGGTAGTGGCCGCTCATGTCAATTCCTGATTCCTCCATCACCTCTACCGCCAACGGCTTGACCTCGGGGTACCTTTCTGTTCCCGCCGAATAAACTTCGATTGTGTCTCTTCCCAATTTTTTTGCCCATCCCTCCGCCATTTGCGAGCGGCAGGAGTTGTGTACGCAGACAAACGCTACTTTTTTCCTTTTCATAGTCGCCTTCCTTTCATGTATTTTAATTATTGAATATCATCATTCTCGCAGCCTAGTCAAATTGACCGCGTGTCCTGTTGGCAATTTTTACAAGCGTCAGCATAAGCGGAACTTCAACCAATACTCCGACAACCGTTGCCAGCGTCGCTCCGGACTGCAGCCCGAAAAGCGAAATGGCAACTGCAACCGCAAGCTCAAAAAAGTTGCTTGCTCCTATCAGAGCTGCAGGAGCGGCAATGTCGTGCGGCAGTTTCCATGCTTTGGACCAGCCGTATGCAATCAGAAATATCAAAAACGTCTGAATGGTGAGGGGAACTGCAATCAAAAGTATGTGAACAGGATTGTTCAGAATAATTTCCCCCTGGAATGAGAAAATGATGATTAGCGTCAACAAGAGCCCTACTATGGTTGTATTGTCGAATTTTTTAATAAACACATTCTCAAAATAGTCCTTTCCCCGCTTTTCGATAATTGTTTTTCTCGAGTACCATCCTCCAGCCAGAGGAATCACAACGAAAAGCACAACCGAAAGAAAAAGCGTGTCATAAGGAACTTCGATATTGGAAACCCCTAGAAGCAATGCAACTATGGGCGCAAAAGCCGCCAGCAGGATCAAGTCGTTTACAGCAACCTGAACCAATGTATATGCAGGATCTCCTTTTGTCAGATGGCTCCATACGAAAACCATGGCCGTGCACGGAGCCGCTCCAAGAAGAACCGCCCCTGCCAAATACTGCGTGGCCATATCCGGGGAAATCCATTGCGCAAAGACTACTTTGAAGAAGAATGCCGCTATGATATACATTGTGAACGGTTTTATCAGCCAATTGACTACAGTTGTAACCGTAAGGCCCTTGGGCTTTTTTGTCGCCTCGACTATGCTGTGAAAATCGATTTTAAGCATCATCGGGTAAATCATCAGCCAGATGAGTATGGCCACCGGAATTGAAACATTTGCATACTCGAACTTGCTAAGTGTCTCAGGCACCGCCGGAATCCATCTTCCCACAGCGACCCCCACGGCTATGCAAAGCGCCACCCACAGGGTCAAATAGCGTCCGAATATCCCCATTTCCTCGGAAACCTGTTTCTTGTCCAAAGCTTTCGCTTTCATTATCTTTTGATTTTCCATTATTTTGCCTCCCGCGACCCAATCTTGGACTGGGTTTCTTTTATGTTTTCCAATACGAGTCCCTTGTCGCTCTGTATGTCTTTGCATGTGAAGCCATTCTCAATATAATTATCATAACGCTTGTTGTCAGAAGCGCATATTGTGCTTTCCAAGAAAATCTTTTCCATATGTCTCCAAAGTCCCGGGTGCTCTTTCTTGAACTTCGTGTCAATTTTATAATGAACCCACTGGGCGTCCTTTTCTGCGATTATTATGCCGGCCTTCCTAAGCTTTGCCAGATGCCTTGAAATATTGGACTGATTCAGCTCAAGCATTGTCTCTATCTCACACACGCAAAGCAGATTTCGGCTTAGCAGGTTTAAAATTCTCAGTCTGTTTTCATCAGCGATAGCTTTCAGTATCTCGACCTGCCTCATTTTTCTCCTCCTTATATGATTATTTACTCATATACTACCATGAAAAAAGTCTTTGTCAACAAAATCAACAAAGATTTAATATAAAAGCGGGGTGAATATGCTATCGCACATTCACCCCGCTTTACTTGTTTTTCAAAATCAGTCTCTTCAATTGTCTTTGCGCTCTCTTATGAGCTTGCCTTCGTTCCATTTCTGCTTGTACTTGTCAGTTTCTCCGTCGGATGTGTTCTTTTTGTTTACAACGTATGTTCCATAGCCTTCGTAGTCATCGTCGTCTTCCTCGTATTTTGTATGTTTTACATCATTTTGCCATATTCCGTAGAAATAGTTTCCGTTGGCTTCCTTATACTTTCCGTAGCCTTGTTTTTCGCCATTTTTCCATGCTCCGTCGTATACATCGCCATTTGCATAGTAAAGCTTTCCATAACCGTTGTAAGCACCTTCTTTGAAATATCCTTTGTATGAGCTTCCATCGTTATATTCAACCGTTGCGTATCCTGTCCTTTTGCCCATCATGAAATTTCCGTCGTATTTTGTTCCGTCGAATGCTGTCTCTTCGCCGCTTCCGTTTTTCATGCCGTTGGTTACGCTTCCATCGTAAGTGTTCCCGTTTGCATAAACTACGTCCACGCTTCCGTTGAACACATTTCTATCAAACGCCTTGCTTTGCATATCCAATGTCTGAAAAGGGCTTTCCCACTTATAAGCCTTAATCTGTTCTTCTTCATCTGTTCCATTTGCATCCACGCATGCATATCCTTTATATGTTGCTCCTTCAAATTCGGCTTCCACAAGGTCTCCATTTGCGTAGGTGTACTCTCCATAGCCGCTGTAAATGTTGCCTGCAAACTGCCCCTCGTAGACATCCCCGTTTGCAGCTGAATACTTGCCTTGTCCGCTCATGATTCCGTCTATAAAATGTCCCTGGTAACTGGAACCATCGGGGAATGTCAATGTGCCTTCCCCGTCGAACTTCCAATTTTCATAGCCGCCGTCGTATCTTGTTCCGTTTCCGAAGACAAGCTTAGCGCTTCCCCTGAAGTTTTGAGGATTCCAATCGCTCAATATTTCCAAGGTGTCGGTCGGCTCGTCGTATGACGTTTCGAAACCAAGAAGGGTCGCTATCTGCAGAAGCGGTACATAGGCTATACCGTCAACTGCAACAACTTTTTCCGTTATCCAGCTATTATTATAGTTTATTGATGTTTGGCTTCTGTTGGCTTGGATATTTAAAATTTCCGCATCCCCTGTTTCAAGTTCGTCAGCAAATGCCATTCCAACAGAGCTCATTACAAGAATTACTGTCATCAGTATCATCATGGTTTTATTCAAGTATTTTTTCATTTTATTATTCTCCTTATTTTCATTTCATGTTCATTATTTGAATTAACAACAGCACAGCATCATTAGTTGAATATCTTATTCCATGTATTCTTTACCCAAGCAATGAAGCCTGTTTCTTCCTTCTCCACGACCGGAGCCTCCACTTCTTCATCCTCAACTTCGATGCCGTCTATTTTAATGACGAATTTCAACTTTCCTTCCATATTTTCTGCAATTCCCGAGAAATTTACATATCTACTTGAAAGGTCTTCTAGTCTTTCCTTTATTTCAAACAATTCATAATACTCATCGGTCTTCTCAATAACCTTGTCGTGAAGTTCATCCACGCCCTCGTCACTGAATGTTTCATATCCCTCAAAAAGGTCTTCCGCGCCGCTTTGCAGTGTTCCTATGCCTTTGTTTGCGGTATTTGAAGCATCCGCAAGCCCGCGGACACCATCCTTCAATGATTCAGCCCCCTGACCCAATGCTCCGAGTCCGTCCCTGAGCTCGCTAGCCCCGTCGGAAATTTCCTGCGCACCGTCCTTGAACAGCTCTGCATTCTCGTCAAGGGTTTTCATTCCGTCGTTTAACTCCTCCGATCCTTCTTCAAGGTCACCAAGTCCGGAAGTCAGGCTTCCCATTCCTCCTTCAAGTGCTTGCGCTCCGGAAAGCAGCTGGCTAAAACCGCCCCCCATCTTTGTCATCAATTCGCCCATTTTATCATCCAGCGAGGCCTTTACTCCTGCCCCTGCGGCTGCCCCGGCTTGTTCGCCTGCAGCGCCTGCCGCGGCCTCAAGATAGGCCGCCTGCGCTTCTGTAAGCGGCGAATCGTCTCCATCTATGACACCCTCAACAGCACGCTCGACAGCTTTCTTTACCGCATCCTCGACGGCCTCGCTCACGGAATCGGTATCCATTGAACTCGTTCCCATTTCCGCAATCATCTGCTCGATTCCTACGGTCAACTGCTCAGATCCATCCTTCAAATCCACCGCTCCCAGATAAGCGGACCTGATACCGTCCTCAATATCTTCAGAACCGTCTTTAAGCTCTTCGGTTCCGTCCTTTAGCTCACCCGTTTTTTCTACGAATTCCTCTGCACCGTCCGACAGGTCGGTTGAACCATCGAATATTCTTCCGTTTATATTGTCCTCCAGTTCCGACATCGAATCACTTAAGTAAAACATGCCTTGATTGAAGTCTCCGAAATTTCTTAGCAGGTCCTCTGTCCCGTCATTCAGCTCTTCTATTCCGCTTTGCACCTCTTCACTTGCATCAGAAAGATCTTCGACCCCGTCCTCAGTCTCTTCTATCATGTCGTCGAATCCTTCTATGTCGTTTAAAATGCTTGAATCTGAAGCCGCTGTTATGAGTATGTCCCCCATCTCGAAATTTTTAACATCCGCTTGCAAAATCAATTCTTCAGCAAGATCGAACATTTCATCGAAATCATCGTCGTCTATATCCAGACTCTCTTCCAAGCCGGGCACAGAAGCATATGTGACTATGCTGGTGTTGCCATCGTTTACAACCTTGCCAGTATTGACTGAAATATTTCTGCAACTGTCTGTCGGGAAATTGAATACAGAAACCACGGCAAAAGGTGTGAAAAGACGCTTGCTCCCGTTTGAAAGCATTACGTCGTGGGCATCCTTGTTGGTGATTTTCATTCTTATCTCGAGTTTTCCTGTGCATCCAGCAAGAAGCTCCGGTAAAACCGGTTTCCCATTAAGCTTGTATTTAAGCTCGAACTCAAAAGGGAGTTTTTGAGTTGCAGTTCCCTGATAATATATCTCTCCCTTTTCCGTTTCCCACCTAAGACTTTCACCATTTGCAAGAGGAACTTCATCTCCCTTTACATTTTTAATATCTTCCAACGTGGATACGTCGTCAAATTCGACATCCATCCTGTCGGAATGGAGCCAGTCACTGACAATTATCCTGTCCACTTTTCCATCTTGGCTAAGATTTACATAGACAGTTTCTTCTTTCGTGGCAACAGAAGCCGCCCATGAAAAGCTTGAAAATGCCATCAATAGAGCCATTGTAATGCAAGATACTCTGGCAATTCGCGTTTTATTTTTCATATCTACCTTTCCTTTCGAATATTTATATGTTTTGCGGAATATCTTTTTCACCTGTTTTCTTTTGCAAAGGCTTTTTCTTCCAATGCAGGGTTGTCTTTTCGACAGTCTTTTCAAAGACCATCAGGAGCGCCGGAAGGACCGTTATTATGACAACCATGCTTATAAGCGCCCCTCTCGAAATCATCAGCGCAAGTGAGCTTATCAGGTCCATATCCGCTATAACTCCAACACCGACTGTAGCCGCAAAAAAGGTTAGTCCGCTTGTGACAATTGAATTAATCGAACCCTCCAGTGCAATTTTCATTGCCTTGTGCTTTTCATAACCGTTTCTTATTTCTTCTCTGTATCTGGTAGCCAGAAGAATTGCATAGTCTACGGTCGCCCCAAGCTGTATGCATCCAATAACTATGGATGCGATGAAAGGTATTTCTGTCCCCGCATAAAATGGAATCGCCATATTTATGAATATTGCAAGTTCTATGGAAGCCACAAGCAGTATGGGTAGGGACAAAGAATAGAAAACAAGCATTATTATGGCAAAAATGGCAATTATGGAAACAATGCTGACATTTTTGAAGTCTATATCCGCTATTTCTATCAAGTCCTTGGTAAGCGCGCCCTCTCCTGTAATCAATCCATCCGGATCATAGGACTTTATAATCTTTTCCATTTCATAAAGCTGATTGTTCAGTTCGTCTGTTGCCGCCCTGTAATTGGAATTTGCAATCAGCATACTGTATCCGCCCTTCTTGCAAATTTCCTTTATTTCATCGGGAACGAAACTTTCCGGAACGGCCGGTCCGATGTATTTGTCATAGCCGGCAACAAGCTTTATTCCGTCAAGCGCCTCTATTCGGTCAATGATTTCCTTTTTCTCATAAGACGGAAGCTCGTCGTTTATAACTATCATATGGGTAGTCATCATATCGAATTTGTCTTTAAGCTTGTCAAGCGCCACTATAGATTCCATATCCTCGGGAAGTGATTGGTCGAGGTTGTAGTAGACGGGAGCATTTGCCTTTCCGTAAACAGCCGGAATAAGTATTACAACAAACAACAACATAAATCCCTTATAATGCTTTGTTATGAAATCTGCTGTTTTAGCGAACTCAGGCAATATGGTCCTATGCCTGAACCTGTGTATGATCTTGTCGAATACAAGAATCAGGGCCGGAAGGATTGTTACTGTCGAAATAACTCCCAATGCAACTCCCTTTGCCATTACAAACCCTATGTCACGGCCTATTCCTAATTTCATTACCCCAAGAGACAGAAAGCCGGCAATAGTTGTAAGCGAACTTCCACTTATTGAGATCATTGTCTTGGAAATGGCCTCAGCCATAGCTTCGACCTTTTCTTTCTTTTGGGCAAGTTCTTCCTCATACCTGTGCAAGAGGAAAATTGAAAAATCCATTGTAACACCCAATTGCAAGACCGCGGCAAGAGCCTTGGTCAGATGCGATATTTCCCCAAGAAACATATTGCTTCCCATATTGTAGAGAATCGCGAATCCGATTGCAGTCAGGAATATGAAAGGTATTGCCGTTGAGCTTAGTGTTAAACTCAATACTATTACTGCAAGAGCCACGGCTAGCAATACAAATATCGGTGTTTCCCTGTCAGAAAGCTCTATTGTGTCCTTCAGTATTGCCGATGTCCCGCTGAAGAAGCACTGCTTATTAATAACTTTTCTTATTTCTCCTATTGCATCCTGCGTTCCGTCTGCAGAAGACGGGTTTTCAAATTTCACCATAAGCAGAGTAAAATTTTCCTGATAAAATATATCCTTTATGTCACTGGGAATGATTTCCTTAGGTACATCAATGTCAAGAATATCGTCAATCCACACTACACCCTCAACGCCTTCAATATCTGAAATCTTTTCCTTGATAGCTGAGACATCCTTTCCTTCCATATCTTCTATTACCAGATATCCGGTTGCCGCATTCTTGAATACATCATCAAGAACATCCTGTCCCTTCATGGAGTCAAGTTCTTCAGGCAAATAGGTCAGAATGTCATAATTGATTCTTGTTGTTGCAATCCCATACAATGACGGTATGACAAGCAATACGGCAATGATTAAAACCAAAACTCTTTTTTTCGCTATAAGCATTCCAAATCTTTTCATATCTTTATTCCCTTTCATGCTTCTGACATTGCGTTGTTTTTATACTGACCGGTCAGTTCATTTTTTTTAATTATAATCCCGAAATACAAAAAATGCAAGCATTCCTGAAAAAATATTATTATATTTGTGTTGAAGGAATTTTTAATGTATATTTATATTAACTATACCGACCGGTCAGTCGAAAGTGGGGGCATTATGAAGAATACAAAACAAGTTATAATGGATGCCGCAATAAAGGAAATATCCGAAAAGGGATATATCGGCGCCACAATGGATGGAATAGCCGCAAAGGCGGGCGTTGCGAAAGGAACATTGTACTACCATTTCAAAACAAAGGAAGAATTGTTCAATTTCATAGTCAAGGAGGGCCTTGATCTGTTAAAACAGGACATAGACCAGGCGGTTTCAGAAGAAACCGACATAATCGATAAATTCAAGAAGCTCAGCTTCGTGCAGCTTAAAATCATCTATGACAAGAGGGATTTCTTCAAGGTAATAATGAGCCAGCTGTGGGGAATCGAAATCAGGCAGACCGAACTCCGTTCCGCCGTAAAAGACTACATAGCATATCTGGAATCCTACATCAAAGAAGCAATAAGCGAAAAAATAATCGACATTGAGGACTCGCATCTGCTGGCTTATGCATTTTTCGGAATAATGACCTCAGTCACCGTCTACGAGCTTCTTAACGACAAGGAATTCAATTCGATAGATGACGCGGAAAAAATAATAAATTACACTTTGAATGGAATCGGGATAAAAAATCCCGCTTAATGAAGCCGTGCAAATTAAAAACCCACGGATTTTCCGAGTTTGTAGGCGGAATTTCCGTGGGTTTTATCTATAGCTCTTTTTTAAATAATATTGGTAAAGAAAGAAAGCGATAAAAAGGAATAAGCAACTGAAAATCTATTTTTCTATAATGCTCATTTCAGCATAGTATTGTGTTTCATTCAATTCGATGCATCTGTCCCTGTAATCGATTTCAAAATTCATCAGCGAAGAATATAGATCTATGCTTCCAAGCAGGTGCACTGTGCAGTCATGGCTTTCTTCATCTGCACAAAAGCGGATCAAAAGGTTTCTTACGTTTGGAAATTGAAGCCTTGAAACCGTAGGATTCACAAGTTTTCCAATACACAGGTTCAATGTGCGATTCCCTATTGGAATGAACAGATCCGTGTCGTCCTCCTCTTGCCTTACCACTCTGATGTCAAAATCACTGTTCAAGCAAAAATTGCCTTTTCTATAAATCACATTTCCAACCTCCTTCAGCAAAAATGAACCAAAAAAGTTATGCAACTTTTTTGGTTCATTCGACTATTCCACAGTAACCGATTTTGCCAGATTACGCGGCTTATCCACGTCGTTTCCACGCGCAACTGAAACGTAGTATGCAAAAAGCTGGAGCGGAACTACGGAAAGGAGCGGCGATATTTCGTCCATGCAGTCGGGTATGAAAATGACTCGGTCGGCCACTTTTTCAATTTCTTTGTTGCCTCTCTTTGCAACCGCGACGACATATGCGCCTCTCGCCTTCACTTCCTTGATGTTGGATATCATCTTTTCAAAGAGTCTGTCCTGGTTGGCCAATGCGAAAACGAGTGTGTCTTCCTGCATCAGGGCTATGGTTCCGTGCTTTAGCTCGCCCGCCGGGATGGCGAATGAGTTGATGTATGATATTTCCTTGAGCTTTAGCGAGCCCTCGTATGCGACATCGACATCTACGCTTCTTCCCATAAAGAAGACGCTTTCGTTGTTAAACTGCTGGTCTGCAAGCTTTTGGAATATTTTTTCATCCCTTAGAACTTGTCCAACCTTTTCGGGAATGGCTTTTAGCTCTGCGAGTACGGCTTCATATCTTTGATCGTCCATCACGCCCTTTACTCTTGCCATATGAAGGGCTATAAGGTACATGCTCATGAGCTGGGTTGTATATGCCTTGGTGGATGCCACAGCAATCTCCGGCCCTGCCCATGTATAGAAGACATCGTCGGATTCGCGGGAAACTGAGCTTCCCACAACATTTACGACGGAGAGTATTCTAGCTCCCTTGCGCTTTGCCTCCCTAAGGGCTGCTAAGGTATCTATGGTCTCTCCGGACTGGCTGACCGCAATGAAAAGGGTCTTGTCGTCGACAAAGGGATCCCTGTATCTAAATTCTGATGCTATGTCCACTTCCACAGGTATGCCCGCAAATTTCTCTATTGCGTACCTTCCCACGAGACCTGCATGATAGGCCGTTCCGCATGCTACAATGTATATTTTGTTAATACGCTGAAGATCTTCTTTTGTAAGGCTTATGCCGTCGAGGTTTATGGAATCGTCCTCCTCCATACGCCTGTTAAGGGTCTCATAGAGGCCTTTGGGCTGCTCGTGTATCTCTTTGAGCATGAAGTGGGGATATCCCTCTTTTTCGGCTGCCTCGACGTCCCATGTCACCTTGAAGCTTTCTCTATGCTGCTCCTGCATGAGACTGTTATATATTTTAACTTGGTCCTTTGTAAGCACAACAAATTCATTGTTTTCTATTATGCACATGTCTCTCGTATGCTTTAGGAGAGCCGGTATGTCGGATGCCAGGAAATTCTCGTCCTTCCCCTTTCCAATTATTAGCGGGCTGTCTTTTCTAACCGCAACCAGCTTGTCGGGCTCGTTTCCGCAAGCCACAACTATTGCATAAGCCCCGCTCATTTTCTCCACGGCCTTGTGCACGGCGCTTACCATGTCTCCTTCATAAAAATATTCTATGAGATGGGATATGACTTCAGTGTCGGTCTCGGACTTGAATTCAACCCCGACTTCATCTATCAGCCATTCCTTTAATTTCATATAGTTTTCGATTATGCCGTTGTGTATGACGGCAATGTTCCCGTTTTGACTTGTATGGGGATGGGCGTTGCAGTCGCTTGGAGCTCCGTGGGTCGCCCAACGCGTATGTCCCATTCCTATGGTTCCGGCGAAGTCCTCGCCCTCTATTTTTTCCTGCAATACGGACAAACGACCAGCATATTTGCGAACCTCCAGGCTTCCATTGTTGCATACAGCAATTCCCGAAGAGTCATATCCCCTGTACTCAAGTTTAGCCAGCCCTTCAATGATTATGGGAGTGGCCTTCTGTTTTCCTATATATCCTACGATTCCACACATGATGAAATCCTCCAATTTTTATATATTTTAATGAATCCTCAATCTTTTTCTGTCATGGTTCCACCCGCTTGATTTGTCCCTGGAATCGCTTCCAGGCTTTGTGAAGCCTTTTCGGCCGTGGACCGGCCGCGGGGCATCCGCCGAAATTTCGATAAACCCCGTCCTCGTCAGCTCTGTGAGCTCAGGCGCTTGTTCTGTTTTGTTTTTTTATTATGCCATTTATCACAACCTTTCAAACAGCTGGCAGTAGTAAGTAGTAAGTAGTAAGTAGTAAGTAGTAAGTAGTAAGTAGTAAGTAGAAACCCAATACTTAAAAACAAATATTAAAATCAAACCATTAAAAGTTAATTATACTATCATTTTTTGATTCTTCTCTTTTGTTCTTGTTTCAACTTTCCACTTTCCTCTTGCCGCTATTCGCTATCCCAATCGCTTCTCTATAAGGTCGGCCAATTCTTTGGCTTTTTCCTCTAGAACGCTTTGTTCCTTCCCTTCTATCATTACGCGAACAAGAGGCTCGGTGCCCGATGCCCTTACAAGCACCCTTCCTTGGCCATTAAAGAATTTCTCCATTTCTTTTATCGATTTCCTTATTTCCTCATCTTCGATATAATCATGTTTCTTGTCATTGTCGACTCTTGCATTTACAAGAACCTGTGGAAACGTCTCCATTATATTTTTCAGCTCAGAAAGCCTTTTGCCTCTTTTTTTCATGACTTTCATCAACATAAGGGCGGACAAAAGTCCGTCCCCTGTGGTGTTGTGGTCCAGGAATATTAGATGGCCCGATTGCTCGCCCCCGAAGTTGTATCCTTCGGCAAGCATTTTTTCCAGCACGTATCGGTCTCCAACCCTTGTTTTTTCGGTTTTTATTCCTTTGGAGGCAAGCGATGCAAAAAGCCCCATATTGCTCATGACTGTGGTTACAAGAGTGTCTTTTTTCAGTTCTCCAGTCTCTTTGAGATAATCGGCGCAGATTGCCATTATCTTGTCTCCATCAACTACCCGGCCTCTTTCGTCAACAGCAATAAGCCTGTCGGCGTCGCCGTCAAATGCCAATCCAATTGAATAATCGCCGGACTTGACCAGCTTCTGAACAAGGCCAACGTGAGTGGACCCGCAACCCTTGTTTATATTGTGCCCGTCAGGCTGACAGCATAGGGCTGAAACCTCCGCATTCATTTTTGAGAGCGCATAGGATGCCGTAGTGGTTGCGGCTCCGTTTGCACAGTCTATTGCAACCTTGAGCCCAGAAAAATCCGCATCTATGTTTTCTGTCAAATGGTCGCAATAAAGCTTGTAAGCTTCAGGTCTCACCTTCCATGTGCCTACATGGTCGCCGTCTATGAGCGATTCGGCTTCGAGTCCTCCAAGTATATATTTTTCTATCTTGTCCTCTATTTCGTCAGCCAATTTGTAGCCGCTTTTGTTGAAAAACTTTATTCCATTGTATTCTGCGGGATTGTGGGAAGCCGAAATGACAACTCCCGCATCCGCTCCCAGGTAGCGCGTAAGATATGCAACAGCCGGTGTTGGAACCACTCCAACCGAAATTACATCGCCTCCCATGGACATTATGCCTGCCGCAAGCGAAGCTTCCAGCATATCTCCAGAGATCCGAGTGTCCTTGCCTATAAGTATTTTAATATGCTTTTTGCCTTCGGTCAAAACATGGGCTCCGTATCTCCCAAGCTTGTATGCAAGATCGTTTGTCAGTTCGACATTGGCTATTCCCCTGACTCCGTCTGTTCCAAAAAATCGCCCCATATTGTCCTCCGCATTCTGTATTTGCTGTTCCTGATTTTCAAAATAAAAGATAGTCCATAAGAAAAACCCATCTTCTTAATTTTATCATACAGTCACTTTACCCTCAATGACAAAAGGGAAACAAGAGCCTAAACTAAAAAAAGGATGCCGCTTTTGCGGCACCCTTTTGTTTAAATATTATTCTTTTATTTCTCCGTTGCCTGTCAAGACTTTGTAAGACCTTGCGACAAGGACTATAGCCAATATGAAGAGGGCTATTGCAAAACCTACGAGAAGCATGTTTCCAGCTGCAAGGTTTGCTTTTATCAAAAGTGCTATTGCCGTAAGCGTGGCTGCAAACATGAATATCATTGGAGCTATGATCATTCCAACTTTCTTTCCTTGGTTCTTCAGGTAAGCTGCAAGTGCTAGAAGAGCAAGTCCTGCCAGCAATTGGTTTGAAGATCCGAAGAGAGGCCATACTTTTGTCCATCCTACCAGAGCCAATGCTCCACCTGCTGCAACTGTTATTGTTGTTGCAACAAAACGGTTTGTAACGATAACGCTTTGCACTTCCTTGGTGTCGTCTTCGAAGAATTCTTGGAGTATGAAACGTCCAAGTCTTGTTGCCGTGTCAAGTGAAGTAAGAGCAAATGCCGAAATCGCAAGGGCTGCAAACGGTTTACCTACCGAAAACGGAATTCCGATTTTTGTCATGAAGGTTCCGATTCCGTTAGAGAATACGTTGATGGGTCCGCCGCCTCCGAGAAGCTCTCCAAGTTCGGCGCTTGAAACATAGCCTGCAGTTATAAGGGCTATTACAGCCAAAACGCACTCTATGAGCATTCCGCCGTAACCAATGAGCATTGCGTCTTTTTCATTCGCAATCTGCTTTGAGGTCGTACCCGATCCAACCAAGCTGTGGAATCCTGAAATGGCTCCACACGCAATTGTTATAAATAGCATGGGGAAGAGATAGTTTCCTCCTACATTGAATCCTGCAAAAGGTGTAAGCTGCAAGCTTGGCGCATAGAATACGAGTCCAAGAACAGCTCCGATAATCATTGCGTAAAGCAAGAATGAGTTCAAGTAGTCACGCGGCTGCAAGAGAATCCAAACCGGTGTAACTGACGCGATGAAGATGTAAACAAGCAGGAAGAAAATCCAAGTTGTTTTTGAAAGAACAAGCGGGAAGGTCATTCCAAGCCATATGCAAATCCCGAGAAGTCCAACACCAATTACACTTCCAACTGCCAATGAAGCCCCTTTTCTGTAAACCAAAAAACCAAAAGCTATAGCCAATGCTATAAAGAGCATTGAAGCCATTGCTGCTTCAGGCGATGCAACAAAAGTATTTGCAACGATGTTTACAAATGCTGCAATTACAAGAACTAGAGCCAACCAGGAAAATACTGCGAAGAGTCTTTTCTCAGTTCTGCCGATGTTAGCTTCAATAACTTGACCAACCGATTTACCATCGTTCCTTATGGATGAGAACAAAGCTCCAAAGTCATGGACTCCTCCGAAGAAAATACCTCCGATAACAATCCAAAGCATTACCGGTATCCAACCGAATGAAGCGGCTGCAATAGGTCCAACTATTGGTCCTGCACCTGCAATTGACGCAAAGTGATGGCCCAGGAGCACCGGAGCTTTAGCAGGAACATAGTCCACACCGTCTCCCATGTAATTCGCAGGCGTTTCCCTTGAAGGGTCAACACCCCATTCTTTTGCCAGCCATCTACCATATGTAACATATGCAACAACAAATATCACGATAGAAGCCAACACCAATACTAATGAGTTCATATAAATCCTCCTTTTGAATTATATTTTTAAGGCCTATAAAAACTTTCGACCTTAACGGCTTTTTTGGATGCCACAACACGCTCGTCCTTAAGACCAACCATTATAAGGCGGACGTCTACCCATCCCTTTATTCCGAACAGATAGCTCTTTTGATGCCTGAATCTTTTAACCCTGTTTTCCAAATTCTTATCGTCTATCAAGTCGGTTACGATTATGCCAGTTATAGTAGTCGACATGTGTTCTTCCCTCAATTCAACCATTTCATCTATGGAAGCAATCAGCATTTCTATGTAAGCATCAACTATGTCCTCTGTAAGCATGTCAAAATATTTCACAAAACAAAATTCGTCATTCTCCATTCCATAAACTTTCATTTTTTTCATGGCAAAATAACGCTCTGTCCGTATATGCGATTCAGCAAACATATCTATGCTGTATCCCCTATGCTCATACGGTACTGCCAAATCGAAATTATTGGTCAATCTTCTTTTCATAAGCTCCATGTATTCTTTGAATTCCATTTGCGCACCCTATCTTTCTATTACCCAACTGTTACATTTATCACACTACCACAATACTACTCATTTGCAAGTATTTTTGGAATTAATAGTAAAATGCCCAATATTGGTTTCAAACTGCATATATGACGACTAAAACGCATTGAAGCTTTTTAAACAATATAAAAACCCTGACTGCATTGAACCGACCCCCAGAAGTTAGATTAAAAATCTAACATACTAGGAGGTCGGTTTTTTAATGGCAGTCAGGGCTTTTTATTATTTTACGGATTCGGCTCCCTTTAATAATGCTTTTTCATTAAGTGGAACCAAGTGAGCTTTAGATGGTCCGAAAACCTTTTTGAATGCCTCTATAACCGTTTCGCTCTTTACAGTTTTTGTGACTTCAAGATACGCCCCAAGCATTACCATGTTGGCGGCTTTGCCTGTTCCCAAAGAAACGGCTATTTCATTTGCCGGAACATAATATACGTCTATGTCGTCTCTTTCGGCTTTTCTTTCAATCAATGAACTGTTTATAAAAAGCTTTCCGCCCGGAAGCAATTCTTCTTCGAATTTGATCAATGAAGGAAGGTTCATAGCTATTACTGTAGTTGCGTCTTTTTCAATAATAGGAGAACCTATCAATGTATCCGACACCATTACTGCACAGTTCGCCGTTCCTCCACGCATTTCAGGCCCGTATGAAGGAAGCCATGAAACTTGCTTGTCTTCAATCATTCCAGCATAGGTCAAAAGCTTACCCATTGACATTACGCCTTGTCCGCCAAATCCTGCGCAAACAACCTTTTCGTTCAACATGTTACTTCACCTCCCAAGGATTTCTCAAGTTGCCCATTGGATAATAGGGCATCATATTCTCCCGGAGCCATGTGATTGCGTCAACAGGAGTCATACCCCAGTTTGTGGGACAAGTTGAAAGAACCTCGACTATTGCATAGCCTTTACCCTCGAGTTGACATTCAAAAGCTTTCTTTATGGCTTTTTTGGCTTTCCTGACATTTGCCGGCGTATCCACAGCAACCCTCTCTACAAAGGCTGCGCCATTTATAGTTGCAAGCATTTCGGAAACTTTAAGCGGTTGTCCGCAAAGTGATTCGTCTCTTCCGTAGGGTGCGGTAGTAGCCTTTTGACCTACCAGAGTGGTAGGGGCCATTTGTCCGCCTGTCATTCCGTATATTGCATTATTTACAAAAATTGTGGTTATTTTTTCTCCCCTGTGAGCCGCATGAACAACTTCAGCCGCTCCTATGGAAGCCAAATCACCATCTCCCTGATAAGTAAAAACAACCTTGTCTGGAAGCGCTCTCTTTATTCCAGTAGCAACTGCAGGAGCACGTCCATGTGCGGCCTCATTCATGTCACAATTGAAATAATCATAAGCCAAAACCGAACAACCCACCGGAGCAACTCCAATGGCATCTCCCAAAACGCCAAGCTCTACTAATACTTCAGCTGTGATTCTATGAATAATCCCATGGGTACAACCGGGGCAGTAATGAAATTCCTTCTCTGTAAGTCCTTTAGTCTTATCGAAAACAACAGCCATTATTTTACACCCCCTAGCAATTCTTTTGCAGATTCAACTATAGCCTGTGGTGTTGGCACCATTCCACCGCTTCTTCCATAGAATCCTATCGGCAATCTGCCTTCATTTGCAATCTTGACATCATCAATCATTTGTCCTCCCTGACTCATCTCAACACTCATGAGGACCTTGGCCGTAGCGGGGATTTCTGCGAATGCCTTGTTTGGGAAAGGCCAAAGCGTTACAGGTCTTATTAGACCGGCTTTTATGCCTTCTTTTTCAAGAAGATCGATGGCATTCTTTGTGATTCTTGAGACAGTACCGTAAGCAACAAAAACTATTTCAGCATCCTCAAGTTTATATGATTCATATATAACTTCTCTTTCTTCCATTTCCTTATATTTTGCTTCAATTTTTTTATTCAATTCTTCAAGCTCAGGAGCCTGGAGTCTTAGAGAATTAACTATGTTTGGTTTTCTTGCTTCCTTAGTTCCTGTAGTTGCCCAGTCTTTTTCGGGCAATTCCATTTTTTCGCTTTCCTTAAACTCAATAGGCTCCATCATTTGGCCTATCATTCCATCCCCAAGAACCAATACAGGATTTCTGTAGTAGTCCGCGACATCAAAAGCTTTCATTGTATAATCAACCAATTCCTGAACATTTGCAGGAGCGTAAACAAGAGTTCTGTAGTCTCCATTTCCTCCACCTCTTGTTGCTTGGAAGTAATCCGACTGTGATGATTGTATGCTTCCCAATCCTGGGCCGCCCCTCATCATATTGACTATAACACATGGAAGCTCTGCTCCCGCTATATATGAAATGCCTTCCTGTTTCAAAGCAATTCCCGGAGACGATGAAGATGTCATGACTCTAACACCTGCGCCTGCGGCACCATAAACCATGTTGATCGCCGCCACTTCACTTTCAGCCTGTACAAAACTTCCTCCAATTTTGGGAAGCTCTTTTGACATGTATTCAGGTACTTCATTCTGTGGTGTTATAGGATATCCGAAAAAGTATTTGCAGCCCGCTTTGATTGCGGCGGCTCCTACTGCTTCATTTCCTTTCATTAAAACTTTAGCCATAAGTTTTTATCCCTCCTTTTATTATTCTCTTTCTACTGAAATTATTACATCAGGACACATGGTCGCGCAATTGGCACATCCTATGCACTTGTCCATTTCATCCACAGTCGCCGGATGATATCCTTTGACGTTGATCCTGCTTGTATCGAGTTTTATTATTCCAACAGGACAAGCAGTAACACAGATTCCACAACCTTTGCATCTTGCTTCATCGAATGTGACTTTTCCTTTTGCTTTTGCCATTCTTTCACCCCTCCTCAAATTATATGGTTTGTCGAGTCCCGAAAAATTACATCCAAATTTCTCTCATGTACAATTTGATCGGGAATATTTCCCCATCCATTTTTTCTGGAAGCAGTCGGGCAACGTTTTCCAGCGTACAGACATACTTTATAGGAATTTCTAATTCTTCCGAAACTCTTTTTGAAAGCTCCTGTCCACGAAAAACATCCTCAACCGTGGTTTCCCTCAGCATATGGGTATTATTTACTAGACCGGTAACTTTTGTTCCCGTTACACTCTCTATGGAATCGATATGCCTTATTGCGCCTTCAACGGTGCTTGTCTGCTCCCTGTTGGCATTCAATATGCAAAACATATCGTATTCGCCTTTTTTGAAATATTCCTTGTATCTTGCCAAAACTCTTGCTCCTACTGCATCTCCACCAACATCGAGAACAACATCGTAGTCATCGTTTTGAAGCGGAGCGGCAACGCTTGCGCTTATTGCCGGCAAATCAAGGGCGGACTTTCCGTTTAAGGAGTTTGACATCACCCATACTCCCTTTTCTGTCAATTCGTCATATTTTTCCCTCGATCTGAAATAGGGATTTACTATGTCCAGGTCCGCGATCGCCGTTTTTTTACCCATCTCAGCCAGCTTAAGAGCGTAATTGACAGCAAACTCGGTTTTGCCGCTTCCATAGTGACCGATTATTATTCTAATTCTTTTATCATTCAACATTCAATCACCTTTCTTATTAGAAGTACAAGTCATGGAAAAAACCTTTATTTTCAAACATGGGGGTTTGTGGCGGCTTTTTCCAGACTTGTTCTCTTCCGCCAAATTACGCCAAATATTCCCGCGCCTGCTCTTGACCCTCAAGGACTCTAAGCGCTCCTTGAGCCAGTGCGGACATCTCATCCTCTCCCGGGTAAACGAATACTTTTCCCAAGAAGTCTATCTTTTCCCTTATCCATCCAATCAAGGTTTTGTCGTATGCTAATCCTCCTGTCAATACTATCGCATCGACATTGCCCTTCAAGGCTGCTCCGCAGGCCCCTATTTCCTTTGCCACCTGATACGCCATTGCCTTGTATATCAATTCCGCCTTCTTGTTTCCGCTTTCAATCATTTTTCCGACTTCCCGTCCATCATTGCTTCCCAGATAGGCAACAAGCCCTCCCATGCCTTTCAATTTTTTCTTTATTTGTGCATGGGTATATTCTCCTGAATAGCACATTTTGACTAGTCCTCCAACTGGAAGGCCTCCTGCCCTTTCAGGAGAAAAAGGACCTTCTCCATCAAGCGCATTATTGACGTCTATTACCCTTCCTTTAGAATGGGCTCCCACCGAAACTCCTCCGCCCATGTGAGCAACAATGAGGTTTATGGATTCGTATGGCTTGTCCAAATCTTTTGCGGCCCTTCTTGCAACAGCCTTTTGATTAAGGGCATGGAAAATACTCTTTCTTTCAAGCTCTGGAATTCCCGATATTCTGGCAACATCATTCATCTCGTCAACAACTACGGGGTCAACTATGAATGCCGGTATATTAAGACCCGATGCTATTTCATTGGCCAATATTCCACCAAGGTTTGAAGCATGCTCTCCAAGGACTCCAACTTTCAAGTCTTCAAGCATTCTTCCCGAGACACTGTAAGTACCTCCCTGTATGGGCTTGAGCAATCCGCCTCTTCCTACAACAGCGGCAAGTTTGGTCAGGTTGATTTCGTTTTCGTTCAATGTATCCAATATTACTGATTTTCTGAATTCGTACTGGTCGTAGATTTTTTCATATTTGTTGATTTCTTCTGCGGGATGCCTAAGTGTAGTTTCAAATATGGGTTTTTCGCCGTCAAAAACCGCTATTTTAGTAGATGTCGATCCCGGGTTTATTGCCAACACCCTTTTATCATCTGTCATATTTCCAACCACCTTTCTAAAGATTCCCCTTGGCCGCCAAAAGGACGCCCATGGCTATTGAATTCAACTTGGTTTCATCGCTGTCGGCTCTGGATGTCAAAACAACCGGCGCCTTAGTACCTACAAGTATTCCGGCATTCTTTGTTTCCGCAAAGAAAACCAAAGCCTTGTAAAGTATGTTTCCGGACTCTATGTTGGGTACAAGAAGGATATCCGCTTCACCCGCACCCGGATGGGTAACGCCTTTATGCTCGGCCGCTTCTTTAGAGACAGCATTGTCAAGAGCAAAGGGTCCTCCCACAATGCATCCACTTATCTCTCCCGATTCATTCATCTTCTGAAGCTCCTCCGCATCCAATGTGCAAGGCATTTTGGGATTGACCTTTTCCTTTGCGCATACTACAGCAACCTTGGGAACTTCGATGTCCAAAGCCTGCGCGGCTTTTACAGCATTCTGCAATATTTTCTTTTTTCCTTCAAGATCCGGAGCTATTCCCATTGCTGCATCGGTAATAAAAAACAGGCGGTCATATCCCTTTATGTCGAAAACTGCAACATGGCTCAGAACGCTTCCGGTCCTTAGTCCGACCTCTTTATTCAATACTGCCTTGAGGAGTATTGACGTGTCCACAAGACCTTTCATCAAAATGTCGGCTTTTCCGGAAGAAACAAGTTCAACAGCCTTAAGAGAAGCCTCGGCCATGTCTTTTATGTCTATCACGTCATAATCTTCAAGCGAAATTTCCTTGTCGAAACAAATCGATTTTATTTTTTCACTGTTCCCCACCAGTACTGCTTTTGCAACGCCTTTTTCCCTGGCTGTTTCAATAGCAGTCAATACCTCAGCGTCCTCGGCACATGCAACCGCAATTGTCTTTGGCCCTCTCTCCGCCGCAATTTTCAAAACCTCGTCAAAGCTTCTTATCATTTACTCCACCTCATCCTCATATATTTTCACAGCTTCACCCGACAGAATCCTTTGGTATCCCTGGTTCAATGCCCACATTTCATCCTCTCCGGCTTTTACAAGAACAGGAGCCACGAATCCGACATGTTCCTTTATATATCCCGTCAGCCTATTTGAATGCGCCAATCCGCCCGTAAGGACAATATAGTCTACTTTTCCTCCGAGAACGGCTGCCGAAGCCCCTATTTCTTTGGATATCTGATATCCCATCGCCTCAAAAACCAATTTTGCCTTTTCATCTCCGGAAAGTATCATTTTTTCCACTTCTCTGGCATCGTTTGTTCCAAGATACGCTACAAGTCCGCCCTTGCCTGCCAACTTTTTCTTCAATTCTCCATAAGTGTATTGACCCGAGAAGCACATCCTTGCCAAATCGCCTGCCGGCAAACCTGCAGCACGCTCGGGAGAAAAGGGTCCCATGTCATTGGCATTGTTTGCATCGATAATTCTGTTTCCCTTTATTGGAACAATCGATATCCCTCCGCCCAAATGAGCAACTATCAGATTCAAATCCTCAAGTTCAACGCCTTTTTCTTTTGCCAGTATGTAGGCTACCGCTTTAATGTTCAAAGCATGCACCAGCGATTTTCTTTCTATTTCAGGAATTCCGGAAATCCTGGCGATTTCGTCAAATTCATCTACTGAAACGGGATCTACTATGAAGGCCTCTACTCCCTCCTCATCCGCAATCGACTTGGAAATTATTCCTCCTAAATTGGACGCATGCTGCGCCTGTATTCCTATTTTCAAGTCCTCAACCATTGACGGTGTAACCTTGTATGTACCGCTTGGCATGGATTTTAAAGGACCTCCTCTTCCTACAACAGCTTTCAATTCTTCAGTTTTAACATCTTCGGACGCAAGCCAGTCAAGTATTATTGCTTTCCTATATTGGTACTGGTCCGCTATTTTTTCAAACCTTCCTATTTCTTGTGGTGAATGGGTCAGATTATTCTGTTTCACATTTTCCTCATTTTCGAAAAGAGCCACTTTTGTTGATGTTGAACCGGGATTGATTGTGAGTACATATTTTCGTGTCATTGTTTTTCCTCCCTGTCAATAATTATTCCATTAGTTTATAGTTGCAATTATTATGCCAAAAAAATAAAATGAAGGATTTTTTAAAGAATCCTTCATTTTCAAGCCTTTCGGCTGATTATCAAATTGAATGTAGCCATCAAACTCCTGGATGTGCAATTTTTTGCAGTGCAATAAATTGCACTGCTTATTTATTTTGCAATTTATTGCACTTGGTTCAAGCCGTATTTTTCAAGCTTGTAATATAGGCTTCTGAGTGAAATTCCCAAGTCTCCAGCTGTTTTCTTTCTGTTTCCTTCATTTACCTCTAAAATTCTCAATATGTAATTTCTTTCAAAAGCATCCATCCTGTCTGCAAGTTTTCCCATCTTGCCGATTTCGGAAGGCTGCTCTTTCAAAAGCGCAACCTTGGAATGAACCGCTTCTTCGATTAACTGCGGAAGGTGATATGATTTTATTATGCTTTCGTTGGATACCATGCTTATCATGGCACGGCCGATTACATTTTCCAATTCCCTTATGTTCCCCGGCCAGTCATACAATTCGAGTATTTCGAGGGCTTCCGGAGAAATATCCATTGCAAGTCGCCCATATTCCTGGTTGAATTTTCGCATGAAATTCTTTACAAGTTTTCGGATGTCGCTTTTGCGTTCCCTCAAAGGGGGAATAACTACAGGTATTACGTTAAGCCTGTAATAAAGGTCCTCCCTGAATTGTCCCTTTGAAACCGCTTTTTCCAGATTCTTATTGGTTGCGGCAAGAATTCTGACATCGATGGCTATAGATTTGTTTCCGCCCACCCTGATTATTTCCTTTTCCTGAAGCACTCTCAAAATCTTGACCTGGGTACCCATGCTTATTTCCCCGATTTCATCAAGAAATATTGTTCCACCGTTAGCTCTCTCGAAAAGGCCGATTCTGCCGCCCTTGGCCGCTCCGGTGAAAGCACCTTCCTCATATCCGAACAATTCGCTTTCCAAAAGATTTTCATTGATTGATGCGCAATTCACTTTGACGAATTGGGAATATTTTCTTTCACTTGCGTTGTGTATGGCGTGTGCGAAAAGCTCTTTACCCGTTCCGCTCTCTCCCCTCAATATCACTGTAGCCGGCGTAGCAGCGGCAATTTTAGCCTTGTTAATGGCATCATTTATTCGCACATGTTCTCCTATTATATCTTCAAATGTGTATTTTGCCTCAAGTTTGCGTATTATGCTTTTGGCCTGGTCAAGCTCGTTCGTTAGCCGCTTGATTTCCGTAAAGTCATGAATTACTGCAACGCTTCCCTTTAGCTGACCATTTATCACTATGGGAGCGGCATCAACCACAACCTCTCTTCTGTTAGGCCCCACAAGCATTCTTTCGCCCATTATGGATTTGCCCATTTCCAACACTTTTAGATGAATGCTCTCTCCTTCGGCTATATCTACAGTGCAATGCTTTCCCATTACGTCGGTATTCGTAAGACCGGTAACCTTTGTATATGCCCTGTTAACCAAAACCCCGAAACCTTCCTGGTCAACAACTGATATTGCGTCGTGAGTAGAATCGAAAATCCCCTTGAACATGCTGGTCATTTCCTTCAACGTCGTCACCTGCGATCCAAGCTCCAGAACTTCTGTTATATCCCTGAAGACGGCAACAGCGCCTATAATTTCACCCTTTTCATTTTTTACCGGCATTCGGTTTGTTATTATGTTTATATCTCTGAGAGGCTGTTTTCGGTTAAGCTCGGATTTCCCGGTTTTCAATATATATGGAAGCCTGGTATTTAATATGACTCCTTCTACGTGCTTTCCCATAGCATCCTCATAAGCGATTTTGGTCAATCTTTGGGCTGCCTTATTGAACAATGTTATTGTTCCGGATTTGTCTACCGCAATCATGGCATCATGCGTAGAATCAATTATTACTTCCATTTCTTTTTTCATATCAAGCACCTCTCAAACTTTCAAAAGCAAAACGACTATTCTTCATCACCGTTTTCCGGCTCTTCGGATATTTCAATTTCTATGGAAGGCGTGATTATTTCAAACCCAGCGTATTCATTTTCCTCACTGAATATTTCAACCTCATGTATCCCCTTGCCCAAACCTTGCAAGTCGACATAAAGATTCACTTCCGAAGTATTAACATTGTCAATAAGACTTTCCAAATCACTTATCCTGACTATTATGTCCGTATCCTTTTCCGGCAAATTGGTAGCCAGTCCGTTTTCAAGATTTTCTATAACTATAGAGTCTGAACTTATTTTCAATTCTTTTGTCTTTAGCTGTTGAATTTGCACATTTACTTTTACAGGACCGCTCATGTATGAAGGCAAAAGCGAATTCGACATTATTACGGGAACATCGACTTCAAAAGATTCCGCGAGACCTGTTATATCAATCGCTTCCGTCTTTATATTCTCTACAAGTTCTATATCTTTAGCGTCACCCTGAATCTGGATCGATTCGGGAACAACAGAAACCGACACCACTTTATAGTTGTTTTCAACTTCACCTATTATATCCGGAACAATTTCAAAGCTTTCAAATCGGTAAACAGGCAAATACACTTTCGTATACCTTTGACCCAGCGATACTCCGGCTACCTCGTTGCCTTCCTCGTCAATAGCCCTTAAAGGCACATTCTGCGAAACAGATTCGGTAAGTCCTCCCACGTCTATTTCACCTATAACCTTTTCAACATCATTAACTAACGATTCGGGTCCGGCAACAAGCACCTCTTCTATTTCGGCTTTTGGCGATTCAGTCATAAAGCCTTCAATATGGGTGTTTGATCTTATTATTTCAACTGATTTTTGCTTTTGAACAACCCTATCAAGTTCAATCTTTATTTGCTTGGGGGTAAAATTCACAAGATTCACTGATGATGGGACGGAAATATCAAGAGGCACACTGTTTTTTCCCGCTTTAAAGCCCATAACATCCGCACTTATCTTTACATCCTCAGATGCAACCATGTAAACATCATTTCTCCTGCCTCTTATCTCAACATTTACCGTGTAGTCTTTCTGTCCTATCATGACAAGACCCGATTGCGCCAATTCCTCTGTGTTCAAAAGCTCAACATCTACATTTTCAATGGCGCTTGTCAGTTCCGGATTAATATCTCCCATTACATAAAACCAAAACATTATTGAAAAAACCACCGAAACTATTTTAAGCGTCGTATTGTTGGAAAAATTTGTATAGTTCCAAAACCCCTTCAGAAATTTACTCATCTTTAGTCCTCCATTTCAACTTTATAAGACTAAGATTATCATCCGTTTTATACAAATCCTTCAAAAGTCCTGAAAGTGTGTCGGTATCCAAAAATCTCGAAAGCTTGCCTTCCCTGGCAACCGAAATCGCTCCGGTTTCCTCTGAAACGATTATGACAACCGCATCGGTCGTCTCAGTAATACCCAAACCCGCTCTGTGTCTGGTACCCAAGTCCTTGCTGAGGCCCGAATTTTCAGACAAAGGCAAAAAACACCCAGCCGCCATTATTCGGTCTTCCCTTATAATTACCGCTCCGTCATGAAGGGGACTATTTGGGAAAAATATGTTTATCAAAAGGCTGCTTGAAATTCTAGCCTCTATTTTTGTACCTGTTTCTATAACATCATTTATTCCTGTTTCCCTTTCAAGTATAATTAGTGCTCCAATTTTTTGCCGGGAAAGAGAAGCCGCCGCACTGACGATTTCATCTATGCGGTCCTTCACTTCCTCATCCTTTATCTCTACAATTGACTTGGCTACAAGCTTGCTTCGCCCCAGATATTCCAAAGCACGCCTAAGCTCTGGTTGAAAAACAATGAGCAAGGCTATAAGTCCAAGCGTCACAGTATTCTTTAAAAGATATGTGGTGACATAAAGTCCAGACCATTCGCTAAGCTTTGTGGCAATCAGCAAAAACGCAATACCCTTGAGAAGCTGTTCCGCCCTCGTTTCCCTTATGAGCATCAGGACTTTATAGAATACATAAGCTATTATGGCCATATCTATTAAATCTCTTATTCCTATGTTTGAAACAGATTCAATTATTTGATCCAAAACCAACACCCCTGATTTTTTATAATTTAATGTCCTTACTTAAATTTTACTAATATCAAATCCTTTTAGCAATATAACAATTGTTACAAATTTATTAAATATGCAATTTCTTGCATCACATGTAGAAAAGCTTTACAGCAATCAGCATTAAAAACAAGCCTAATATCCTGAAAGGGGATATGTTGTTTTGCGCAACCCCTATGAGTCCAAAATGCTCTATGAACATCGATGCAAACAACTGGCTGAAAATAACCGTTGTGAAAGCAATCAGGGGGCCTATTTCCATTATCGAAAAAGTAATGGTGGCCATTATTCCCAGTCCAAGAATGGCTGAAAAAACAAGTAAAGCTATTCCGTATTCAACTTTTGCAATTTTTAAAACTCCTATTACATATTCCCGTTTTGCAATAAGCAGGGCAGTAAGAATTACCATCTGTGAAAGAACCGGTATAAGTATCACCGTGTATATGCTGGTCTGGGATGCAACCAAAGCGTTTATATTTCCCTGAAGCGCTATGAAAATGCCTGCTGCAAGTGCCATAACAAGTCCCATTGCTACCATGCCATTCCCTCCTTTCACATATTGATTATACCATTTATAGTTATTATTTTTATACAAAACCCTAAATATTGAGCCTTAAAAACAAAAAACCTGATTCATTAAGAATCAGGTTTCAGTGGTGCCCAGAGGCGGAATCGAACCACCGACACGGGGATTTTCAGTCCCCTGCTCTACCGACTGAGCTATCTGGGCATATATGGCGGAGAGGGTGGGATTCGAACCCACGTGAGCTTGCGCCCAAACGGTTTTCGAGACCGCCCCGTTATGACCACTTCGATACCTCTCCAAATAGAATATTTTGGCGTGCCCACAGGGATTCGAACCCCGGACGCACGGCTTAGAAGGCCGTTGCTCTATCCTACTGAGCTATGGGCACAAAATATGGAGCAAAAGACAGATTATTAACCAGCAAGCTTAGCCTTGGCAAGACCACGCTCTAGCAAATAGCCACTTTCGCATGTGAAAAACCAGTTGTCAGTTGTCAGTAAAAGCAAATACAAATGCAATAACAAAACACCAAGGCAACCAACATCCCTCAAACGTTGAAATTCCAACTATTTCAGGTATTATCCCCCAATCGGTACTTATATATCCTAACACATGTCGGTCCCCTTGTAAAGTGCCTTGTTTTCTATTTTAAAACGGTTTCAAATCCATATTGCCGAGTCCGGTCCGCAGTCAAGGAACTGCAAACACAATTTCCGATGGCTTTATCAAATGGCTTTGAAAGTCAAAAAAGCACCGGCCTTTTCTAAAAAGCCGGTGCTTTGTTTGGTGCGGGCGACAGGACTTGAACCTGCATGCTGTTAGGCGCTAGATCCTAAGTCTAGTGCGTCTGCCAATTCCGCCACGCCCGCATGTTAATCTCCCAATATATTATGATAAAACAAACGGTTATTCAACCAATCGTTTAAACCCATTTTTATGGCGACCTGGAAGAGACTCGAACTCTCGACCTCCGGCGTGACAGGCCGGCGTTCTAACCAACTGAACTACCAGGCCGCGTTTGTGTGTCTTTT
>Ga0209943_1000335_pt1 | contig 32327 bp, 34 predicted proteins | sample SalPonR1_B_D2_MG_FD_185698 | JGI IMG/M metagenome (GOLD analysis project Ga0209943, IMG submission 185698) | Salt pond soil microbial communities from South San Francisco under conditions of wetland restoration - Salt Pond MetaG R1_B_D2_MG... ... | reverse complement strand
AAAACTTAAAATAATTGAAATACCAGATGAAAAAGCTCCTGAAAATCTAAGTGGAAAAGAAATGGAAATGGTAAAAGATACAGAAGGAAAAAATATACTTAAAAAGCTTGATAACTACTCCTACGTAATATCTCTAGATAAAGACGGTGGCCAATTATCCAGTACAGATTTTGCTAAAAAAATAAAGAAGCTTACTGTTCAAGGAAACAGCAGCTTCACTTTTATAATTGGGGGATCCCTAGGTTTATCTGATACTGTCTTAAAAAAATCCAATCTTAGACTTTCTTTTTCAAAGATGACCTTCCCACATCAGCTTTTTAGACTGATACTTCTAGAACAAGTCTATCGGGCTTTTCGAATAAATAGGGGTGAACCATACCATAAATAGCCGATAATGTGACTATTGACTCTATCGAAATTTCTGAGTTTTATTCTCTTTTTCCAATAAGGAAAAGGTCCAAATTAACTACCTTAAAAAATGCTAATTTTTCATATTATTCTACCAACTCCAGTAAATCTACAAGTTTTGAATGAGTTTTCCAATAAACATTGTTCATATATAAGATGTATTCTTCTGGAATTTCATTAGATATAAAAACATGGGCGGTAGTAATCGTATCTTCACCTTTGTTATATCTAATAATCATATCAATTTTTCTTAGGTTGTTGCTGTAAGGTGCAAATAGTTCAACAAAGAAATTATCTACTTTAACTACAAAACCACCATATGATACAAGGTCAATTAATTTTTCATCAAAAGGATATGATACTAATTTATCTTCACTAACAATAGAAATACCATCGGCTTTGTCAATATCGACAATGTTCTCTCTTATATATCTATCTATATCCAAGAACCAAATAATACTTATAACGAGAAAAAAACATAATATTATTATTAATTTTTTATTTTTATTTTTCATATCACATCTCCCTTTGGTTTATCTATTTATATTAACTTCAAATTATCTAAGTCAAAGTCGTAACGCATTTTTATTCCGTCTCTTCCTATTCTTAGAAGCTTTACTTCATCTAGTTTTTTTATTACTTCTCTAATTTTGGTCAATCCATAATCTTTTAATTCTTCTAGTTCATAAACCGAGAGACCTTCTTCACCAAAAAGAGTGTTTTTCAATAGCATATCCATGGCTTGTTTTTTTATATTATCATAATCTGATAATAAATCAATTTTTTTAGAAAATTGACCTAGTTTGTTTTTTTATTTTATATGCTATAAGATATGAAAATGCTTCTTCTAGTAGTTTCTAGTTTCATTGTTTATACCTTTTACTATAATTCTTTCTCCGCTACAACACTCCAAATACTTATCCTTATATTTACTGTAACATCTATTATTATAATTTTAAGAGAGCGTTTGAAATACTGTATATAATATATAAGTTCCGTTAGATACTCATAGAATAATATTAGTCATTGCAAATTAATAAGTTGGATTTAGATTTATGTATAATGCTATATTTCTCTTTGGAAAGAAAGAATAATTTTGATATAATTTATAAAAAACAAGGGTGGTTTTAATGATAAAAAATATTAATGTTTATAAAAAAATTTGGATTCTTTTAGGAACTTTATCTGTTTTAGTTTCTGGATTTAGTGTTGTAAATATTGACGTATACAATCAAGTCGTTAGTAAAGATATACTTCCTGGTACTATTTCTCAGGATATTATAACTTTATTTGTTGGGTTTTTGCTAATCTATATAGGTCTAAAGGTTGGTGATAATTCATATAAAAAGCAAATATTTGGTCTTAGTTTCGTTGCTTATTTATTTTATGGATACGGAATATATGTTATCGAACAAATTTACACATCTTTATATTTGATATATATGTTGATTTTTGCTTTATCATTTTGGTCTTTGTTTTTTTGCATAAAAGATGTTAAATACAAGTTCACAGATAAATTAATTCTATCTAAAGGAATAACTAGAATATCTTTATTCTTTTCAATTTTTATACCTATCTTGTTTTATTTTATATGGAGTTCAGATTTAATTAAACTAATAAGACAAGGCACAAAGCTTGAATTTACATTTTCTGTATATATCTTAGATATGGTTTTTATTATGCCTGCATTTCTTATTATAGCCTATCTCTTATCAAAAAAATCTAAAGTAGCTTATGTATTTGCACCAGTGATGTTTTTCAAATCATTTACTTTATTGTTTTCAGTAGGTCTAGGTAGTTTTATCAGAATATATTTAAATATGCCATCCAATTATCAAGAAGGGCTTCCTTATATCGGTCTTTCTTTGGTTTTTTTAGCAATATCTTTAGCTATTATTAAAAATATCAGGTGCTCTGAAAAAGAATTGAAATAAATTTATTATCTAAAAAAGCTATGTATTTATAAATCTAAATTAATATTATCTTAAGAAATTATACCTGTAACGGATATTTTACAATTTAGTATGTTGAAAGAATAATAAGATTTAGAAATCAACTTAATTTCTTATTAACAAATATTATATGATTTATAGATTCACAAAGAAAGTCGAGAAAAAAACTTCTTTTCATAATATTATTTAATCGGTGGTGATAATTTGAAAAATATGGAACAGGTTGAAGCTGTAACAAGAATGCAAAATTATATATCAAGAAATTTGCAAAAGAATCTTACTTTAAACAGTATTGCTAAAGCCGCAGGTTACTCTCCCTGGCACAGTGCTAAATTGTTTAAGGAATATACTGGGAAAACACCTTTTGAATATATAAGAATGCTGAGATTAACTGAAGCAGCAAAAAGTTTACAGAAAGAGAATGTCCGTGTAATTGATATAGCTCTAGATTTTTATTTCAGTTCTCACGATGGATTTACTAGAGCTTTTTCAAAAGAATTTGGAATCAATCCAAAAAAATACACAAAAAGTAAACCACCTATTAAAATGTTCATGCCCCATCCTGTTTCCGATTATTACAAGATGATTATGAAAGGAGAAGTTGAAATGAGTAAAGAAAAAACTACAACTATTTTTACACAAGTAGTAGAAAAACCCGAGAGAAAGTTAATTCTAAAAAGAGGTATTGAAGCTGAAGAGTATTTTAAATATTGTGAAGAAGTTGATTGTGATATATGGGGAATATTGTCCAGTATTACAGAAGCTATTAGTGAACCCATGGGTTTATGGTTGCCTAAAAAACTAATTAAAAAAGGAACTTCTAAATATGCTCAAGGAGTAGAAGTAAGTAAAGATTTTGATGGAGTTGTTCCTAATGGATTTGATATTATAACTTTAGAACCCTGTAAAATGATGATTTTCCAAGGAGAGCCTTATGATGATGAATATTTTGCTGAGGAAATAGGAGTTGTGAAAGAAGCTATAAAGAAGTACAATCCTAAATTATATGGATTTGAATGGGATGATAGCAATGCACCAAGATTCCAGTATGAGCCTCAGGGAGATAGAGGATATATAGAGGGTAAACCTGTTAAGTTAATAAAATAGTATTATTAGAAATTTTCAAGTAATTAGAGATATGTTTAGATCAAATTAATTGTAAAAAACCTTCCAATGATATAATAAAGTCAATATCATTGGAAGGTTTTTACAAATAATTATAGGATGTGATATTTATGATTAAAGAAAATAAAATATTTTTATATTTATTATTAACTCTTTCCGTGCTTTCTGCCTTCAATATTTATCTTCCTCAAGGAAGTGAATTACCTATAAATGATTTGCCTGCATCTAAGGAAGTTATATCTATTGCTACTTTTTTTATAATAATACTTCTCTATGGAGTTCTAGGATTTATAGGAATAAAAATTTCTAAAAAAATAGAAATTCCAAACATTCGGATTGAAAATAAAAGCATTAAAAAAACTATTTATTTTCCTTCTGTAGTTGGCTTTTTTTTGGGTATATTTTTTATATTAGTTGATATTATTTTTAGTGATTTTAATTCTTTTGGGAATTTACCTCATCCTCCTTTTCCAACTTCACTACTAGCTTCAATAACAGCAGCTATTGGAGAAGAAATTATTTTCAGATTATTTTTTATATCTTTTTTGTACTGGCTTATAGGTTATTTTATTTTGAAAAAGAAATATTTAAAGCTTGTATATATTTTTGTAGCTTTATTATCTGCTGTTGCCTTTACAGTATCTCACCTACCCTCTATAATGATGCTTTTGGGAGTTGAAAAAATTTCAAATATAAATAACATAATTATATTAGAATTATTTATACTAAACGGCTCATTATCATTTTTTGCTGCTTATTACTTTAAAAAAGCCGGATATATTGGTGCAGTAATGATTCATTTATGGGTAGATATCGTATGGCATGTTATATGGGGGTTGATTTAATTATATGAAAACTTAATTTTTTCTCTTTTACATATTCTCATAACTGTATCTTTTCCTGTAATTAATGATGTAGGAAGTCCTCCAGGTGGTTGTAGCCACTGACCACTTAACATTATATTATCTAAACCATTTATTTTGCCTGTATGTGCTAATAATTTTCCAGACAGAGTAGGCCAAAATCCCATAAATGCTCCTCTATATGCATTACAGTATCTATTGTATGTTTGTGGTGTTGCAACATCTAATAATTTTAATTTTCTTTTCATATTCGGAAAATGATTCTCTATAGCTTTTATTACTTCTTTCCCAATTCTTTCTTTTTCTTTTTTATAGGCTTTACTATCCTTTACTAATTCTTCCCATCTATCAAGTTCTGGTGAAAATTGATTAATAGCTACAGTAATTACAGTATGATTTTCAGGAGCAAAATCAAGCTCATAATTGTAATGTGTCATCTGTAAATAGTCGATAGATTTATTATTTTGTTTTATATCAACTGAATCTACAGGAAATTTTACAGTTCGTGGAATATCTTCTATAGCACCTTCATATCCTAAGCCAATATATATATTTGATGCTAAAGGATAATCTTTAGGATTATTAAATCTAAAGTTATATTTTTTATCTGTATAATTATCTTTTAAAATATTACTATAAAATTCTTTAGCATCACAAGCTGCTATAAAATAATCAGCATCATAAGCTTTCCTGTCTTTGCTATATGCTTTTTTTACTTTATTTTTATCAATTTCTAAGTGATCTATCTCGCAGGAAGTTTCAACTTGTCCTCCTAATGATTTATATTTTTCAACCATACGACTACTTAAAGCTTTTGAGCCACCAAAAGGAATTGATGATTGACCTCCTGTAAAGGTACCAAGAGGAAAAATAACTGATGAAGCACTATAACCTCCTTCAGGCATAAAAGAAGATATAGCATTTTTTAAAGCTGGATGTTTAAATTTTTTTGATAGTTCTTCAACACTGATTTTAGAATATTTTTGCATTATCATTCCTACATCTTTCATTGATGCAAAATATTTGATTTTCTCAATAATATTCATCAAATCAGTAGGTTTTCCCGTAGGTAGTGAAAATGATTGTAATTTCTTTATATCGCAGCAAAATTCTTCTATTATATCCTTATCTTCAGGAGATAAGGATATCCAACTATTTTTCATTTTATTAAGATCTCTGTAAAAATGTACTGTAGCCTTTTCGTGTTCTACTGCCATAAAGCTTTCTGGTTCATGAATGTCTACTCCTTCTAATGCACCTACTGTATCCCAAAGGTCACGTATTTTTGTTCCCTTTTTAGTTCCTACCAACCAATGTATACAACCATCAATATGGTAGCCTTCACGATTCCATCCAGTACATTCTCCACCAAGAGTATGATGTTTTTCTAAGATAGTAGTTTTAAATCCATTTTTTTGTGCAAAAATACCAGCACTTAAACCTGCTATACCTCCACCTATTATAACTATACTTTTCACTTTTCTTTATCCTCCTGTTTTTTTACTAATAATTCTTCTCCAACTTCAATTAGCATTTCATCTATATCTTCTTCTTTTAACCATGAAGGTATATTTTTATTTACAATCATAACTAGAAAACCTGTTTGGAAAGCTCTCATTTTAAATAATAATTTTTTTTGTTCATCCTTAGTTAATATTTTCATGTTTTCATCTTTAGACATTTCTTTTAGCATATTTTTTTCTATACTTTCATAGGATGACATATATGGATTAGGTTCTATAGCTAGTTCTCTATAAATTATTGGATATTCTTTAGCTAATGCTAAACTTGCTCTTCCTATTTTTTCAAACATGTTTTTGCTTTTCTGCTTAGCAAGGTATTCTTCTGATATAGAAAAGAATCTTTGTACAACTGCTTCTATTAATTCATCTACAGAATCAAAATTTACATATATTGGTGCAACTGATGATTTAAGTTTTTTTGCAACACTCCTAGCTGTAATTTCTTTTAAACCTTTTTCTTTAGCAATCTCTAAGGCTGCATCTATTATAGACTTTTTATCAAATTTAGTTTTAGGTGACATATTTCCTCCTTGAATAACATTTGTTATATTACATTAGTTATATAATATATGTTATGTTTCTAATTGTCAAGTAATATATTATCAGGTTTAGTATTTATTAATCCGATTTACCCGATTAATATATTTTTTAATTTATTGATAAAAAATTGACATACATATAGCTCATATATATAATTATAGTAAATATTATTCATGAAAGTTATATCTTGAAAGGATGGCTGTGAAATTGAAAATAGATGGGTTATATAAGTTAAATAAAAATGATATTGATAAAAGTGCTGAGACTCTAGCAAAAGCTTTTTTGGATTATCCATTATTCAAATATATATTAGGTGATAACCATAGTATAGAAAATATAAGAATTTTAACTAAATTTATTGTTAGATACTCTATCTTGTATGGACAAGCATATGCAACTTCTTCAGATATTGAAGGTGTTGTTTTGTTTAGCGATTTTGAAGATTATAAATTTACTTTGTTTAGATCTTTAAGGTCTGGAGGTTTATCTGTTGTAAAAATAGGTAGAGAGGCTGGCAAAAGATTTAATAAATATGATGAATTTAATTTGAAACTTCATAAAGAAAATATAAATGAACCACATCAATATTTAATAGGTATTGGAGTTGATCCACAAAAACAAGGACAAGCTTATGGAAAAAAGTTACTTACCACATTGCTGGAAGTTGCTGAAGAAAAAAATCATCCATGCTATTTAGAAACACATGATAAAGAAAATGTAGAAATTTATAGGAAGTATGGCTTTAGATTAGTATCTAAAGTAGTTATACCCGGAACAAATATAACACAATTTAATATGTTAATGGAGTGAATTTATATGGCTCACTCGACAGAATCTTAAAAAAGGAATAGGTAAAAAAATGATTAAAAAGTATATAAACGAAAAATTAGGAGACGACAATATTTTGATAAGATTTATTGCCTTATATGTTCTCAGTTTAATCCTGTTTTTTGTATCATGGACTTTATCTTACTTAATACTACCTGAAGGTATAATTAGGGGTATTGGTATATTGCCAAATCTTGCCGGGGAGGAAGCATCAGAAACCTTATTTAAAGAATTCATTACTATAATTGGTCTAAATGCAGTCGGTTGGACTATAATATTAATCGGTAATTATATTTTAAAAGTTAAAAATTTTTCCTTCGGGTATCTTATTCCTTTAGCTTGGATGATAATGTACGGCATTGTTCTCGGCACAAACTCATTCAGCATATCAATTGGTGGAAAAACAGCCCCGAGCTTATCTGTGTTCGGAAGAAGCGGAATATATGAAATGATGGCCGGAAGCCTATTTGCGGTATCTACAGACTTTATATCATCTAACTACTCAAAGGATTTGAAAACTAAGTCAGTACCTATCCCTAAAAACAAAAGACCAAAATTAAGGAAAAAACATATAGTAGGAATATTAGTAAGTTTCATGATTTTAATCATGTCTGCTTTAAGAGAAGCATATATGATAATGAATCATTAAATAAGGATAAACATTATTAATGTTTATGTAGTTTTTGAAAGGAGTTTTTTATGAGTATCTTAAAATTCATTTTATGGTTTGAATTAGCTCACATTATCGCTTACATTATTGCAGGAGTTATTGCTTTATCTATTAGCAAAGATATTTATGAGGATAAAAATCGCTTATGTACTTTCATGAGAGATATGAAAAATCCTAAAGAAAATAAAAGAATCGGAATGCTATTTATACCAGCTCAAATACTAAGAGCTTTATTAATGTCGCTGGTTCTTATACCCTTAGTTGATTATCTAATCACTTTTAGCTTTTTAAAACAGCTAGTGTTTTTTTCTGCTTTAATGTTTGTATTCACCCATATAGCTGCTGTTTCTCCTTTTTTAGATAATATTGAAGGGCTGGTATATTTCAAAAAAGAATTCATTAAAAAAGAAGCATTCCTTAAATTTCAATTAGAGATGGTAATTTATAGTCTTATATTTGGGATCATACTCAGTGTAGGGATATAATGAAATCTTATAATAATCAATATTCTTGGAGAGAAGTTCAATATCATCTACCAGATAATAATAGAATTGATGAGGATACATACCCAGCAGAAAAGTGGTGGAAATGGAAAAACCAAAATATTCATTTAGACCATTATATTAATAACCAGGCGAAGGCAAAAATTATTTTATTACATGGAGTTGGAGGTAATGGAAGATTATTATCTTTTATAGCCGTTCCTTTGTATAAAAGAAGATTTGAAGTAATTTGCCCTGATTTGTCGGGCTACGGATTGACTGAATGTAAAGATAATATAGATTATAATGAATGGGTGACCTTAGTAAAAGATTTAGTAAGTTTTGAGGAGAATAAAGATTCAAGACCAATTATATTATTTGGTTTAAGTGCAGGCGGTATGCTTGCTTATCATGCAGCTTGTAATAATGACAGTATTGACGGATTAATTTTTTCAAATTTATTAGACCAAAGAATTCCGCAAGTACGAGATTCTTCTGCTTCAAATAAGTTTGTTAGTAAATTTGGAATAAAATTACTAACTCTTATTAGCAAGATAAAAAACGATTTTAAACTTCCAATTAAATTTATAGTCAATATGAATGCTATTGTAAATAATGCTTCCGTAAGAAAAATATTATTAAAAGATAAAACTTCATCTGGATCGAAAGTTACAGTTGGATTTATAATCTCAATGATAAATTATCAACCAGAAATTGAATTTGAACATTTTAATAAATGTCCTGTTTTAATGGTTCATCCCGAAAAAGATAATTGGACTGATTTAGAATTAAGTATGTTATCTTTTGAAAAATTAGGGTCAAAGAAAACTTTGAAAATATTAAACAATGCAGGTCATTTTCCTATAGAAAGTCCCGGTCTACAGCAGCTTGAAAAATACGTGCTTGATTTTATACTTAGTAAAATATTACATAACTTAACACTTAAAAATTAAATATATAAAATTACTTAACCTCAGATCTATCAATAAACTTATGGACCTGAGGTTTTTTATATTATTATTTTATAATAAACTAAATAGGGGTGAACCGTATCATAAATGATTATAAAACTTATGATAGTAATATATAAATTCCTTTTTAAATTATTTATATATATAAGATTTGATGATATAATATTAACAACATTTCCTATCTTACATAATTATTATATAGTTTTAGGAGGAAAGTATGAAGAAGAAAAAAATTATATCTATTGTTATTGTTCTAGTAATGCTGATGTCAACTTCTGTAATAGGATATGCTCAAGACGGTGATAACGAAGCAGCTACTAGAGCAGAAGTATTGTTTGAGCTTGAACTGTTTTTAGGCAGAAGCACAGAAATCTTTGAACCAGACCTTGAAGGAGCTACTGATAGAGCTGCAGCTATGGTTATGGTAGCTAGAATTCTTAATTGGATTAATGCAGAAGATTGGAATGATGAAGCTGTAAGTGGTTTTGATGATGTGCCTAATTGGGCAGAACCACATGTAGCCTATGCAGTAAACAATGAAATTACCTTAGGCATCGGAAACAATCTTTTTGGAAACGACTTACCAGTTACAGAAAGACAACTTCAAACTTGGTTTGATAGAGCTTTAGGCAGAGGAAATACTTGGACAGAGAATGAAAATTTAAATAACGAAACACCTTTAATAAGAGCAGATCTGGTAAATAAAAGTTGGGAATCTCTCCAAGAAGTACCCGTAGGTAAAGACAAAACACTAATAGAAATTATAATTGGAGAAGATGAAGAGAAACTAACTATTAGTAAAGAAAGTAATTTAATCCCTCAAGAGGGTGAAGATATTGATGATGAGGAAGTAGAAGAAGAACAAGAAATTATATACAATAATGTAAAAGTATCTTCAACAACAAATAAATCACTATTATCTGAAGGTGGAGGACAAACAGTCGAGTTAACAGTAAAGGTATTAACTAACGAAGATCAACCAGCTTCTAATACTCCAGTTGATATATTCGCTAATTCTGTGAAAAATAATATCGCAACAGACAGACAAAACCAACTTTCAAGTGAAAGAGTAATAACTAATGAAAGTGGAGTTGCAAAAGTTACATATACAACTTTATCAGCTGATAATGGAGCTAATATAGTTTTACAAGCAACTGTACCCGAAGGAAACGACTGGGTAGAAAAAAGAACATCTGTTTTAGTATCAAATTCAGCAGCTTCAGTTAAAGGCAGAGTTGTTAATCCTTTTAATGGAGAACCTATGGAGGAAGTTGACTTAACATTTACAGATCCTAGTATTGGTGCTCATCACAGTTTTGAGGATATCACTGATCTTGATGGTAATTACTCTTTAGCAGTAGCTCCTGGTAATTTTCATATAGAATTTAAGCTTAATTTTGGAAACGAAAATTATTATACTGGTAGCTATAAAGGCTCACATAGTAGACTTAACTCAGACAATACCGGCATAATTAGAATTGTAGAAAACATACAAGCTGGACAATCATATACCCTTGATACAGAAAGAGGTATATTAAAGGGAATTAAATCTGGTATGAATGCAGGAGATGAAATATATGTAATAGGCGAAGGAGATACAGTTATAGCTGAGATTAATTCTGATGGTAGTTTTATGATTTCTTTACCTGAAGGAACTTATGAGATTAATAATAATGTTGGTACTATATTAAAAAGTGGAATATCTATTGAAAAAGGAAAAGTTATTGATTTAGGATCTTTTTAGAAATAGATATCTAAATAAAAAGAAAGTTTATTTTTAAAACTCTGAAATAACTCATAAAAGTTAATTAATCGGGATTAAAGCAAAAAACTTTAATCCCGATTTTAATAATTTAAAATAAATAACGCTTAATATGTATTTTAAAACTCCATTATTTCATATTTTAACCTTTTTACATTTTGCTTTAGCTGCTTGTAACAGTTACTTTGATATAATTTGTTTTATTATAAAATTACTTTATAATAAACTAAATTAGGGTGAACCTTACCATAAATAGTCGATAATGTGACTTTATTGAAATTTCTATGTCTTTTTATTCTATTCTTTTAAATAAGTGGTTTATTTATCCTTAAAATAGTAATTCTAAAATGATATACTATTATTATATATATATCTTTATGAATTAAGAAAAAGTTTATTTTAATCCAATTACTTTTTAAAGCAACTGCTATATTCTTTTATATTACTTAGTATTATAATTTAACTATATTAACAATGAAAATTTCAATGAAATTATTAAAATACAAAAGTTAGGTAGGAAAATTTGAATGGTGAAAATATTAATCGTCGAAGATGATCGTTCATTAAATAACGGTATTGTTTTAAGTTTTAAACAAGAAAGTTATGAATTTACTCAAAGTTTTACAGTAAGAGAGGCAGAAAATTATTTGTCGAAATTTGAATTTGATTTAATAATACTAGATGTAAATTTACCTGATGGTAATGGGTTTGACCTATGCAAAGAAATAAGACAAAATTCTATTACACCTATTATTTTCTTAACTGCTAATGATATGGAAATTGATGAAGTAACTGGTTTAGAACTAGGTGGAGATGACTACATTATTAAACCCTTTAGTTTAATGGTACTAAGAGCAAGAGTGTCTGCTTTGTTACGACGTAAAAAACAAGAAAATAAAAACAAAAAAATTATCAATGGTCATTTTTATTTTGATTTCGATGCAATGATTTTTTATAAAGATGATAATAAAATTGAATTGAGTAAAACGGAACAAAAACTTCTTAAAGTCTTAATACAAAATAGAGGAAATATATTGAAGCGTTCAACCTTAATAGATAAAATTTGGACAGACGCTGCAGATTTTGTTGATGAAAATGCTCTATCTGTTTCAATAAAGCGTTTACGTAATAAATTAGAAGATAATTCTGCAACCCCGAAATATATTCAAACTGTATATGGAATAGGATACAAATGGATGGTAGATAAGAATGAATAAGATCAATATTTTTTTAATTGGGATTTCTTTGGTTTCTATTTTCTTTTCTCTTTTTATTGTTTCTCTATATAGACAAAAAACAAAAACAACAATTAATAATTTGAATGCTATGTTGGATAAATCAATAAGTGGTGAGTTTTCTAAATTCACCTATGATGAATCCATGTTGTCAACTTTAGAGACAAAATTAAGTAGATTCTTAAGTATGTCAATACATTCTAAGATTAATCTTTCTAAAGAGAAAGCAAAAATCAAATCCTTAATAACTGATATCTCTCACCAAACAAAAACCCCTATATCTAATATATTATTATATTCACAATTATTAAAGGAACAAGAACAGTTACCAAGTCATTCTCTTGAAATGCTTAATCAAATCGTAGTACAATCAGAAAAACTTGATTTTCTTATACAAGCCTTGGTAAAAACCTCAAGGCTAGAAACAGACATTATAACTGTAGTACCAAAGTCTAATTCTGTTTTGTACTTAGTCACAGATGTTTATGAAAAACTGAAAAACAAAGCAGAAAAAAAGAGCATTGAAATTAAAATACTAGGTAAAGATTACGCAGCAATTTTTGACAAAAAATGGACTGAGGAAGCTCTATACAATATTCTAGATAATGCCATTAAATATACTTCAAATAGCGGATGTATCACAATATCAATTGTATCTTATCAAATATTTTGTAGAATCGATGTTACTGATAATGGTATTGGTATTAGAGAAGAAGATATTAATGCTATCTTTAAAAGATTCTATCGTTCCATAGATGTTAATCAATATGAAGGTGTTGGAATCGGATTATTTCTTGCCAGGGAAATTGTAACGAAGCAAAATGGTTATATTAAGGTTAGTTCTGACTTAGGAAAAGGTTCAACATTTTCTATATTCTTACCAAAATAAAGTAAATCTTTCAAAACTGTTATATTTGAGAAAGATTTGAGAAAGATTTTTTTGTTATAGTTTATACTATAGGTAGTGTAAACTATATTTTTTAGGAGGTTTTTATATGAGTATTTTAGAAACTCATAAATTGAAAAAATATTATGGTAAAGAACCAAATTTAGTCAAAGCTTTAGATGGTATTAATTTAAAGGTTCAACGTGGTGAATTTGTTTCAGTTGTAGGAACATCTGGTAGTGGTAAATCTACTTTGTTGCACATGTTAGGCGGACTGGATCGGGCAACTGAAGGAACCGTAAAAGTGGATGGAGAAGAACTTTTTTCATTAAATAAAGATGCTTTAACTATCTTTAGAAGAAGAAAAATAGGATTTATATTTCAAAGTTATAATCTTGTTCCTATATTGAATGTATATGAAAACATCACTTTACCTATTGAGCTAGATGGTAATAAAATTGATGAAGCATATATTGATGAAATTGTAAATACAATAGGGATAGAAACAAAGCTTAAAAACTTACCAAATAACCTTTCTGGTGGTCAACAACAACGAGTAGCCATTGCAAGAGCTTTAGCTACTAAACCTGCTATTATTCTAGCAGATGAACCTACTGGAAACTTGGATACCAAAACTAGTCTAGATGTATTGGGATTATTAAAAGTAACCAGTAAACGGTTTAATCAAACTATTGTGATGATTACCCACAACGAAGAAATAGCACAGATGGCTGATCGTTTAATCCGTATAGAGGATGGTAAAATAATTGGCGGTGACAATAGATGATTAAAGTAAGTAATAAAAAAACAATCAACAGTCTTGCCTTTAAAAGCTTTAAAGCTAATAAGGCAAGAAATTTTATGGCGGTTATTGCAATATCATTAACTACAATTTTATTCACAAGTCTTTTTACTATTGGGATAGGCATGATTGAATCATTTCAAAATCAAACCTTAAGACAGTCTGGTGGAGACGGACATGCTGTTTTGAAATATATCACTGATGATCAGTACAATAACATTAAAGACCATCCTTTAATTAAAGAAATTAGTTATAATAAAATCATTTCAGAAAGTGTAGATAATCCTGAATTCTTAAAACGTCCTGTAGAAATGTACTATATGGACGAAACAGGTATGAAGCTTGGATTTGCAGAACCAGCCACTGGCAATATTCCAATAAAAGAAAAAGAAATTATTACAGATACTAAAACTTTGGACTTGTTAGGAATTCCCCATAAAGTTGGTGCTACTATCCCTTTAACATATACTATGAAGGGTGAACAAGTACAAACAGATTTTATACTATCTGGTTTTTGGGAAAGTGAGATTGTTTTAAATGTTGGATTTATAATAGTTTCTGAAGAGTTCATGGAAGCTAATGCACATAGACTTGAAAATACATTTAAAGAAGATTCAGATTTAACTGGATCTATAAACTCTTATATTATGTTTAATAATAGCTTTAATATAGAAGAAAAATTACATAATGTTATCACTGAGAGTGGTTATACAATCCCTGATGATAAAGAAAGAACAAATCTTTTATCTACTGATATTGTTAGTAATGCTAATTGGGCATATTTATCAAATAATTTTTCTGTAGCTGATCCTGCAACTATAATCTCCCTTATTATGTTAGCTATATTAATAATAATCACTGGTTATTTAATTATTTACAATATTTTCCAAATTTCTGTTTTAAAGGATATTAAATTATATGGATTATTAAAAACTATAGGTACAACATCAAAGCAACTAAATAGAATTATTTCAAAACAAGCCATTCTATTATCTATCATAGGTATTCCATTTGGTCTTTTGATAGGATTTTTTCTAGGTAAATCATTACTCCCTATGGTCATGGTATTTACAAATTATAGTAGTGAAAATGCTATTGTATCCTTGAACCCTATTATTTTTATAGGAGCTTCGTTATTTTCTTTAATAACAGTATTTATTAGTACTTTAAAACCTGGTAAAATTGCTAGAAAAGTATCTCCTATAGAGGCTGTTCGGTATAGTGGTAATAGTGCAGAAATAAGAAAAAAGATTAAAAAATCTACAGATGGTGGGAAGATATGGAAGATGGCTCTTTCTAATCTTGGCAGAAATAAGAAACGAACAATTATTTCCATTTTATCTATGACGCTTGGTTTAATCTTGCTTAATTCAGTATTTACATTTGCTAATGGATTTGATATTAATAAGTATATTTCAAGATTTGTAGACACTGATTTTCTTATTGGTCATGCGAATTACTTTAATATGAATCGCTTTCGATTCCCAGAAGATGAACTTAGCGAAAATTTCATTTCTACCGTAGAGAAACAAGATGGATTTGAGGCAGGAGGCAGAATTTATTACAATATCTACGGAGGTAATTGCTCAATTTATAGGAAGAATCCCGATGAATCAGGCTACTTAGGCAGCCCATTAAATAAAGCAAAGAACGGCCAACCTACTTTAGATTTATATGGTATGGAAGACTTTTTACTTTCACGATTGGACATTGTTGAGGGAGAACTAAATCTAGAAAAATTAAAAACCGGAAACTATATTATTGAAGGGGTCCATGAAGATGACTACGGCAATATAGTTTGGGATTCATCCGAATACGACATAGGGGATACGGTAAGAATAAATGTAGATGGTAAAGATTATGAATATGAAGTAATGGCAAAAACTAGAATAAAAACATCAACTATGACTAACCGTACGTATGGAAACTTTACTATGTATCTACCTGAAAAAGAATATTTGGAAATTGTTACTACTCCTCATGTTATGTCTTATGGTTTTAATGTTCAAGAAGACAAAGAAAAAGAGATTGGGATATTTTTAAAACAATACACAGAACGGACAGAACCTCTTATGGATTATGAATCTAAAGAAACTTATATAAATACTTTTAAGAATTTTAGAAATATGTTAATCGTAGTTGGTAGTATTCTAAGCTTTATAATTGGATTAATAGGTATTTTAAACTTTATAAACTCTATGTTCACTAGTATATGGACAAGGAAACGTGAGTTTGCTATGTTGCAAAGTATCGGGATGACGGGCAAACAGTTGAATAAAATGTTATGTTTTGAAGGTTTGTATTATGCTTTTTACACAATTTTGCTCTCCCTAATATTGGCAGTTATATTTTCTAGAGCTGTTATTGGTGGGATAGTAAGCAACCTTTGGTTCTTCAGCTATGACTTTATGATAACACCTCTAATAATTGCCTATCCAATAATGATTATACTAGCATTAATTGTACCCTATATATCTTATATTATTATTAGAAAAGGAAGCATTATAGAAAGGTTAAGAGAAATCAATTAGAAATTTAGAGGTCTTAGGGTTTTTATGTAGAATTTATTTTCTACTAACTCTAATTAATCATGGTTTTTTAGCTATTAGTATTATTACTTTAAAATATTGTATGGAGTTTTAACTTTAAAATACCAGTATATTTCTTAGAAATATACTGGTATTATTTTGAAGTACACTATGTTACGGTGAGCCATACCATAAGTGATTCGAAAATTTCTAAGTACCTTTTATTAATTACTCATGCTAAAGAAAATGTGACCTATTAGCTACAGATATAAACCTTATTCTACCAACTCTAATAAATCTACAAGTTTTGAATGAGTTATCCAATAAACATTGTTCATATATAAGCTCTATCCTTCGGGATTTTCATTAGATTTAAAAACATAGGCGGTAGCAACAATATTATCTCTTATGTATCTAATACCCAGGCCATCCACAAAATTAAAATAATAAAGCATTTTTCTTCCTTCTTTTTCTATCCTGAGAAGTTTATCTTCATCTGATAGTAAATCATTTTTTTAGAAAATTGATCTAATTTTTTTTCTTTCTATTAATGCTTCATTTGGATCAATAAATTGTGTTCACTAAATACTTATAATAAAAATCATATTTGATGTATTCATCTTTTTCATTGTTACATTACCTCTTTATTGAAAACAGCAATATCTTTTCTGATTTTATAATAAAAATCCAATATGTCCTGAAACATATCAACATCATTAGTATTTAATAATATATATTTATTTTCTTCAGCTCTATCTAATAATCCGTCATAAAAATCTCTTATTTCATTATTGTTTATTTCATCGTTATAGTTAAAGCTTTTTCATATTATCATGAACTTATTAATGTCTTCATAATCTAAAATAGGGTTGCCAATTCAACATATTAAATTCTAGTATAAATTATGATCATAATGTAATAGTCTTTAATTATGATCTTTTAGTTCTCTTTTTTAAAGTATTCTACACCCATAATTATTAATCCAAATATAAAAAATATAAATACGATAACCATTGGAATCACCATATTCATCTCGATAACAGTTGTTAAAAAGCGACCTGGAGGTGTTGGCCAACTTGAAGTCAAGTTATTGCCTACAAAAACTATTATTGCTAATCCCCATATCGTACCAATTAATGATAAAAATCCACCAATCAAAACCTTTTTCATTCCATTCACTCCCTTCTATCAAATTATAATAATCTTTATTGTAGTATTTATTTACCAATATTCATTAACGTATTTTTTGTTTTATCACAAAGTTAAAGGATTTATCCTTGCATATAGTTTTAATTTATATTTTCTTTTATTTTACCTTATTATCATTAATGAATAGTCCGCTAATAACCATAATAATTCCTAAGAATAGTGAAGCTATTCCTGGTATATTCAAGAATACCCATCCACCCATGTCTACTAAAAGAATACAGCAAATTGTAAAAATTAAAAATCCAATTCCACCTAGAATGATTTTAATTGATTTCATCTTCGCCTCCTAAATAACTAATTATATTAATGTCGTAAATTACTACTAATATATATAACTAAATAAAATGTACTTAGAAATTCAATTTCAAGTTCTTCTGTTTTATCAATTATCGAAAATCCTCCAAATTTAAGTCTGATTCCTCTTGTGTGTTTATTTTTTAACTCTACCTCTTTTCTAAAACAGTCTGTGAATATAATATCTAATACCACCTTGTATAGCAATTAATTTTTTATTAAGAATAATTATGGTATTTATCGACCAAAAGTGTAAATAATATATATGAACAAAAAAGGTTTCAAAATTGTATCTGGAAAATTTATTATGTCAATATCTATATAACTCTCTGTTTGTAATAACTCTTTATTTTTGATTTGTATATAATGATTAAAGTTATACAACAAAAGATGTCTTTCTCTTAATATTTATCCATACAATATTTTTATTATCTCAAATATTTATTTTACTTAAAATTTTCTGTATTTCTTAAAAATTTTATTGACAAATTTTATGTATACTGTTAATATACTTTTTATACTGTTAGTATCGAGGAGGATTGTTTATGAAAAATAAAAAAGCTAAAGAAATTATTACTGAATTGCATAAAGAAACTATTTTATCTAGTTCAGAAAAATTATTTTTGGAGAAAGGATTTGATAAAACTACGATTACTGATATTTCAAAGTCATCTGAATATAGTAGGAGAACTATTTATTCTTATTTTAACAGTAAAAAAGAGATTCTAAATCATATTGTTTTACAGGGACTTAAAAATCTTCTACAAAATATTACTCTAGCAATAAAATCTAATGACGACTATATTAGAAAATATGAACTAATTTGTAAAGCCATGGAAAATTACTACTTAAATTCACCTTATTCTTTCGAAATGGTAAATCGACTAAAAAACAAAAATATGAATATTAAGTCCCAATCGAAAACTGTAGTTAATATTTTTTATGTTGGTAGTCAGATTAACAAGTTGCTTGAAGAGTATATAGATGACGGAAAAGAGAAGGGAATTCTTTTGCCTCACATAAAGACAAAAGAATCTGTATATATTATATGGTCGAACATTTCATCACTACTTAGTTTAGTAGATAATAAAGGTCAGTTTATAGAAAAGGATACTAAGAATACTAAAGAAGAGTTTCTAAATTATGGATACAAACAAATAATTAATTCTATTATAAAGGAGAGAATAAAATGAAAGAAAATAACCATAGTATGACAGCTTTAGTAAGTTGTTTTAGTAGGGCATATCATGCACATAACAATGAGTTTAAAATTTTTAATGACAGTTTAGCGATAGACTTTTTGAAAGAAGAAGATTATTTAGGTATAAGTAACAATATGAAAAAAGGTATCGGTTTTTTCAATCCATCTTTTGATGGTAATGAAAATGAAGCTTTGGAATGGATTGTTAATAATCAACTTTCTCCAACACCACTAGGTAGAGGAGCATTTGCTGAAGATAGTTTAGAAAATGCAATAAAAATTGGTGCAAGACAATATCTTATATTAGGTGCTGGAATGGATACCTTTGCTTTTAGGCAACCAAATTTTACAAATGATTTAACTATTTTTGAAGTTGATCATCCAAATACACAAAGTTTTAAAAGAAAAAGAATTGAAGAGTTAGGGTGGAAAATACCAGAAAATCTTAATTTTATACTAGCGGATTTTACTAAAGACACTTGGGCTGATTCTCTTGTTAATTGCGACCATTTCAGCTCATCTAAAATCACATATTGTACCTTGCTAGGTCTATTGTATTATTTATCAGAAGATGATTTCATAAAATTTATTACTAACCTATATGACTTACTTCCTTCTGGCAGTAGTATTGTTTTTGACTATCCTGACAAATATACATTTACGGAAGAAGCAAGTCCTAGAGTACAAAAGCAAGTTGCTATGGCTAATTTAAGTGGAGAAAGAATGTTGTCATCATACAGTTATGAAGATATGGAAAATATATTATCTGATTGTGGATTTTTAATTTATGAACATTTGGTTCCTGAAGATATTAATGCTCGGTATTTCGAAGAGTATAACAATTTAAATAAGAAAGAAAAAATATTAGCCTTTGAAAATGTTAATTATTGTTTAGCAGTAAAAAAATAATTTTTTTGAAATTTGCTTAAAAATAAAAACTTAGAAACTATTAAAGAAACATAGACGATAAGCGAGTTATTTTAATCTCAGGTCTATAGACTTATATATGCCTGGGATTTTTTATCTGATTATTTTAAAGTACACTATGTTAGGGTGAACCTTACCATAAGTGACCGATAGTGTGACTATTGACTCTATTGTTACTTTTTTATTTTTATTCAAATCTTAATAATATTTTCCAATTATACTTATTGTAGTACAATTTAAGTATAATTGGAAAATATATTCTAACCCTATAGTTCTAATAATTTTTTTAATTTTTTGATTACACTTTCATAAGATATATCCTTAGCATAAGGATAATCTTTTGTGTATTTAATCCATCTTTTTTCTAATTCAATACTTCTTTCTATATTTTCAACTCTTTTTTTTAGGTCATTAAAAATATACTCTGTTTTTCTATGTTCTGCAGTTTTTATTAAAGCTTCAGAGAAAATATTTTTATTATATTTCTTTATCTTAGATAAAATATAAATATCATAAAAATCTCTCGGTCTTGTACTATATTGTCCTCTTCTAATTATAGTTTCAACTTTTTCGGCTAATACACTTTCTATATTATATGCAAGTACTTCAATATCTTTATCATCAAAAATCATTTTATAAGGTAATATAACTTCTTTTGGTGTAATTACATCTCCAGTTGTTATATCAATTTGCAAGGGGGTTATTATTGTATAATAAATAGCTTCTACACTTATCCTTAGTCCGCCATATTCATCATCTTCTCTTATACTACTTGTTCCACGATATATAAATTCAACATTATCATCTAATTGGATTTTACTTATTTCTTTTACAGCTTTCTCAATTGATTTAGTATTAACTTCATAATTTTTAATTGTTGCATCTAAGTCCATAGTTGAACGATTACTTATTCCTACATGTGCAGCGATTAATATTCCACCTTTAATTATGAATTTATCTCGATATTCTGATAAGGATAATCTTTCTAAAAATCTTTCAAACATATAGTTTTGTAGAACTACTTGTGCTGAAATATTTTTATCATTTGCTATGTTTCTTATTTTTGCTTTTAAACTCATAGCATTTTTTCTCAAATCAGTACCTCCATGTAGTTTTTTATTATATTACTTACATTTAGCTTCTTAGCATATTCATTTAGGAGTGTGAAATCAGCAGAACTCATTTTAGCATATCTTTTTAAAGCCACATTAAATATTTGTATATCTACTCTATTCCTACTTCTCACAATATCACATATTGTTCTTTCAATATCGTAAGTTTTGATTATATTTCCGAAAATTGTAGATTTTTTTTCAATTCCAAGATTATGTAATTCTTTTTTTATATAATAGATTTTAAATTTATTAGAAATATTTTCTACAACTTTATATCCACTTGCAACCGTTGCTGAATACTCGAATGGCGTTCTATCAGTTAGATCATGTAAATATAGAGCTGTCTCATGAGAATAAATCAACTCAGAATATTTTTTTTGCATATAATACATTTCGTCTTCAATTGAATCTAAATCAACATATACTCCTCTTTGTACTCTTTCTAGCTTTCCTTGTGAAACTAATTTAGTTAAATAAACTCTCGGTATTCCATATTTCTTGAGTTGAGATGTTAAAATAGTACCATTATTATCTTTTATTATTTTTTCTAATTTATCAATATAATCCATAACTATCACCTTTTCCAAATATACTTATATTATATATGATCTAAGTGTATTTGTAAATATTGTTTTTATGTTTTATTATTAATTAATAAATATTTTGAAGTACACTATGTTAGGGTGAGCCTTACCATAAGTGACTTTAAAATCTTCCGAAATCTTATTTTTTATAAAACATACGGTAGATTTTTCAAGCCAATTTATTGTTTTTACTGTAACTAATATTCCATATAATAAAATTCATCTTTCCCATCAAATGTATCTTTAATAAATTTGTCTTTAATTTCAAATCCAAAATCCAAGTAACATTTTATTGCTCTTTTATTAAAAGTTCTTACTTCTAGTGTTACTTTATGCTCAGTAAGATTGTAAACATCATATTCTTTTTTATATTTCCAATTGCAAATTTTCTTTGCATATTCTTCAGTCATTTCTTTAATAATATAATTATTCACACTTATTCTCCTCATATACTATATTTATAAATGTATTTCGATTAATTAATAGTTATATTATCATCTTGTTTTTACAAATACAAATCTATATATATTATATTTTTCTTATGACAAATACTTGCACAAACTACAATTTCCGCTTATTTAATGATATAATATTAATAATAGAACTACTAGGAGGTTATAATGCCTAAGGATAAATTAATGGATAAGGATGAATTGTTGAAAATATTTGACTATTTAAATAAACAACTTAAAGAAAATCAGCTGGTATTAGAATTAACAGTATATGGTGGTGCTATTATGACTTTAGTCTACGACAACCGACCAGCTACTAAAGATATAGACTGTGTTTTTAACAGTGCAAATGAAAATATACTTAACAACATTTTAGGACTTACGAAATTCACCTTTAATCTTCCTGACAAATGGATAAATGAAGACATAAAAGAACCACTTAAATCCGTATTAAAAGAAGATAAAGAAACTTTTAAAGTATATTCTAATTTAAAAATTCTTAAACCAATACCCGAGCAATTATTAGCTATGAAAGTTTTAGCTGCAAGATCGGAACCTGCTAAAGACTTTATTGATGCATATATTTTATGTAAGGATTTAAATATAAAAACAAAAGAAGAACTTCTAAATATTTGTTCTAAATACATTCCACTAGATTTGATAGGTGAAAGACAGATGAAGTTTATACAATATTTAGGAAAGGATTTAGGCTATGATTGGAAATAGCTATCTTAAAGAATTATACGAATATGAAGATCTAGATATGAGCCTTAATCAACTTTTAGAATATATAAAATTTAAGGATAAAGGGTTTGTTGAAAGTATATTTGAATGCCCTGTCAATTTAGATAACTGTGGTCCCAAAGAGATTTTCTTTTTAACTTTAAGTGCAGCAATTATTGATTATTTCTTTCAGATTAATGAAATAGATATTCCTGAATGGATTAGAGATGAAAGATTAGTTTTCGAAAAACCTTACTACTACTCTAAGAGATTGACTGATTTTGAAAAAATAAAGCTTCAGTTTTCAAATCCAGCTCCTTTTAGAAGGAGAAATGTATATTTTGAATTAGAAGGGTTACAGCGAATTTAATTTCAACAGCCAGAATAATTAATTATTCTGGCTGTATTTTATAATATACTAAATTAGGGTGAGCCTTACCAAAAGTGATTCGAAAGTTTTTAATCTCAATAGTTTTTGTATTGATTTTATAAATAAATTAATTTCCGTCCGATTATTTTACAAATTAAATTTACTTTTACGTCCGCAAATCGGACGTCAATCAGTCTAAGACCAGCCGTAAAATTATTCTTTCATTAAATCTTTCTAAAGATATTAATTAATGATTCATTTATTTCTAACCAGGTAATTGATTTTGCATAAGGATATTCCTTTTGATAATTTTTCCAAAGATTTTTTATCTCCTCATCATTTATTACTTCATTTAATATTCTGTCCTTTTTGTCAAGCATATCGATTGTTTCTCTATTTTTAAATGTCGCTTTGATAGCTTCATTTAGAGTTTCATAATCTATTTTTTTATCTTGAGTTTTATATATTATATAAATATCATAAAAATCTCTTATTCTTGTGTTTGTAATTCCTCTCGAAATTAAAGTTTCGATTTTCTCAGCTAAAATTGTTTCTATGTTATATGAATACAAATTTATCTTTTTATCTTCCAACATTAGTTCGTAACCATATTCTATTTCTTTTGGTGTTATAGCATCGCCAGTTGTAACATCTACTTTAAAAGGTATAATGGTTTTATCAATTATCCCATCTATTGAAACCCTCATCCCTCCATACTCAGATTCTTCTCTTATGTATCTTATACTTTTAATTTTAAAACTAACATTATCATCTATATTAATCTTTGTTATTTCATTAAAGATATTATGCAAATTTTCTTCTGATATATGTATTCTTTTAATTGTCGTGTCAACATCCATTGTTGATCTTAGATCGTATCCTATTAAAGAAGATATCAACATGCCACCTTTTAAAACAAATCTATCCTTGTATTTTGAAATTGATATCCTTTCTAATAATCTTTCAATCATATACTTTGTTATCAAAATTTGTGGATTTATTCCAGTTTCTTTTGTCATATTTTTTATTAAATCTTTTAACTGTTGAGAATTTTTCATAGTAATATCTCCATATACTGTCTCAGTCTTTTTTTTATGTTTAATTTTTCTGCATATTCCATTAATAAATAAGTATCCTTATTATTTATTCTAGCATATCTTTTTAATGCATCATTAAATAGCGATACATCCATATTCTTTCTATTTCTTACAATATCGCATATTGTTCTTTCAATATCATAGACTTGAATATTTCTTCCAAAAATAGTTTTTCCTTTTTCGATACCTAATTGATATGTTTCATTTTTTACAGTATGCACTACTAAGCCTTCTTTTTTTAAGTGTGTAGCATTGTATCCTTGGGGAACAGTTACTGTATATGATATAGGAGGTCTATCAGATAAGTCATGTAGGTATAAAGCTGTTTCATGAGAATATATTATTTTTTCGTTTTTTGCTTGAATTCTATACATTTCATCGTCGAATGCTTCTGGTGTTATATAAACACCTCTTGCTACTCTTTCTAGTCTATTCTTTTTTGTTAGAATAGTAAGATAATATCTAGGAATATTATACTCTTTTAGATCTTTTGTAAGCACAATTCCCTCTTTATCTTCAATTAATTTTTCTAATTTATCCCAATAATCCATAACAGACACTCCTATTTGCTTTTACGCTATAATTATACATTATTATAGCGTGTTTGTAAATGTATTTTGAAGTACACTATGTTACGGTTAACCCTACCACAAATGACCGATAAAATTTTAATTATCTCTTCCTTGTTTTCCATAAAGCCATAGGATGATTCTTGATTCTATTTACAATCTTTTCATCTTCAAATAGAAGTTCCGGAATATATTCTCCATCTTCAAATCTATTTAAAAAACTCTTTTCCTTTTTTGATAAAACTATTAATTCAGACATATATTCTTTAACTAATTTTTTTGCTGGCTCTAATTCAAAATCATCTTTTGTTTTAAGTACAGGCACTAGTTCTCTTTTTATATTATTTTTTGTTATTAAGTCAATAGCTTCACTGCTAAATGTTTTATTGATGTTTTTATCAGAAATGACAGCGTAAAAAATAATACATTTTTTAAGTATTTCTTGTTCTACTTTTTCAAATATTCCATATTTAATCATATTATTTACATCATATAAATCCCTAGCTGCTGCTCTATTAATCATAGCATTAATTTTACTTGCATATATTTCTATTATATTTAAAGTCTTTATCTTGAAATCATTAGAAAAGTGTTCGGTAATAACAGTTCTTTCTTCGACTTCCAGTATGTGAGACCTTAGAGAATAGTTTATTTCAATCTTTATATTATCTTTGTTCCCACTAGTTCCATTATAACTATACACAAAGGAATCAAGACTATGAGTTTCTTTCGATTTGGAACTTAGAGTATATCCCTCAGATACCATAAATTTTTCAATAGTAGAATTTATAATCTTTCTACTGCTAAACATTTCTTCCTTACTATTATTGATTCTATAGTCTAAATCAATATCTACAGATAGTCTCGGTAAATTGAATATTGTCAGGTTAATAGCTGTGCCACCTTTAAGTGCTAAGTTATCTTTAAGAATTGGATTTGTGTTAAGATAATCTAATATATCTACCAATCTAGTAACTTTTTCTAATGTATCTCTTACAAAACCCATCTCTTTAGCTTTTTTCCCTAAATATACAATGTCATAATTTGCCAATTATTTCACCACCTATTAATTGAAAAAATCTATTCGGTATTACTAGTTTCCATTTACTATTGTAATGTGTGTCCTCTTTAATTTCATTTGATAGATATCTACTGCTCTTTCCTATCTTTTTATTGCAGTATTCAATAAATTCCTTTGATAGCTGTAATTCTTCACGATAATAATTAAGTATATAACCTGTTTTTTGATATAAACTCTGAGTATTATATATATCTAGATACTTCTTTAATTTGTTTTCATCTAGATAATGTATGTTTTCTAAAGAATTAAGTAGTTCTTCTATTCCTCCTATTTTGTTGAAATCATTTATGCTATCAGTTACAGTTCTTTCTAAATCTGTTATTCTAACTCCTGTTGTATTTTTTGCTTTTACAACACCTTCTTTAATTCTTGAAGAAATATATTTATAAGTAATACCCTCAAATTCAAAATGATTGAATTTAGATTCTGAAGAAACATACACTTCATAGAACACTTGATTTGCCAGTCCATAATATTCAAAGGCAGTATGATGTGATATATATGAAGTATCAGTTATAGCACATGCTATTTGATAACGATTAGCTAATATTTGATCTGTAGCTAGATTCACAATAGAATATATATTTTTTCTGATTTTTTTAATCATACCTTTTTTCATCAGTCGATTAAGTTGAGAGTATGCAGTATTTATATTTCCAGACAGCTTTTTTACATCATCAATCGAAAAAACGGGATATCTTGATAATTCTTTATATACCTTCATTATAATCACCTCTCTTTATTTTTAAAATTATTAAACTCAAATTTAAATGATAACATTCTATTTTTAAATAAACGGTTAAACAATGTTTTATTTACTTTAATTTTATCACTTTAATATTTATATGTAAATAATTATATTCTTTTTTTAAAGACTTTTAGCGAAAAATAATGCCTAATGTGCAAGCTATAACGATTTTATTGTGCAACTTGCGATTTTAAAATTTAAATTATAAGTTACTTAAAAACCAGTACAATTCTTAGAATCATACTGGTATTATTTTGAAGTACACTATGTTAGGGTGAACCTTATCATAAGTGATTCGAAAATTTTTAATCATCTTTTGTTAATTATTAATTCTAAGGATAATGTGACATATTAGCTACCTCATATAATGCTTATTTTACGAATTATTCTACCAACTCTAATAAATCTACGAGTTTTGAATTTGTTGTCCAGTAAACATTATTCATATACAAAATATATTCCTCTGGATTTTCATTAGAAATAAAAACATGGGCGGTAGCAACGGCATCTTCATTTTTGTTATATTTAATGATAATATCAATTTTTGTTAGCTTTTTACTATAAGGGGCAAATAGTTCAACAAAGAAATTATCTACTTTAACTATAAAACCACCATATGCTAAAGATCAAATAATTTTTTCTTTTGATTTTTATCTCATATCTCAATTGCTTTATCTTTTTATATTAACTTCAACTGATCTAAATCAAAATCATAAATCATTTTTCTTCCTTCTTTTCCTGTTCTAAGAAGTTTCTCTTCATCTAATGTTCTTATGACTTCTCTAATTTTTGTCAACCCATAGTCTGTTAAATCTTCAAGCTCATAAACTGATAAACCTTCTTCGCCAAATAAAGTATTTTTCAATAGCATATCCATGACTTGTTTTTTTATACTATCTTCATCTGATAACAAATCGATTTTTTTAGAAAATAAATCTAATTTGCTTTTTCTTTCTATCAAGGCCTCATTTAAATCAATTAGTGATCTTTCAATGATTTCTAGAAATCTTATTGTAAAGTATGTTAAATCTCCTTTGTTTACTGGATCGTTAGTTACTTTAAACATCTTATAATATCCATTAATATTTGAAAATATTGCCTTAGAAAGTTGATATGCAACAATCTTTTCAAGTTCTTGGGAAAGAAGGTAGCTGCTTATAAATCTACTGAGCCTTCCATTTCCGTCATAGAAAGGATGAACATAACCAAACATATAATGAAAAACTGCAATCTTTATTAATGGATTACTGTTATGATTCTTTATGAAATCTAGCAATTTAGTCATTGTCTCTATTATTTTTTCTTCTGGTGTAACTCCTTCATGTATTATTTGTCCATTTCTTCCAGTTACAAATACCGGACCCTTTCTAAAAATATTCCCATCTGGTTTATCTTTGCTATCTTCTTTTGAAATTTCCATTAAAAGAATTTCATCATATAGTTTTCTTATATCATTACAAGTATCTATCTTAATATGGTTTTCTTCTAATTTCTTATATTTATTTATTAGACTACTAAATCTTTTTTTATCCTCTTTATCGTTTTTTAGTATATTTTGAATTTCTTTTCTTGTACTGTAAACTCCTTCTATTTGGTTAGTTAGTTTAATTTCATCAATTAAACATTTATTAGTGTATTGTTCTACAGCTATCTTTGGTATTTCATTTTTAATCTTAATTAATTTTATATTATATTTATATATGTTGCTTATCTTGTCAACTATCTCTTTGTCCATAAAGATAAATACTTTATTTTCTTTTATATTAAAATCTAACCTGTAAGATGACTCGCTTGTGAATCTTTTATGGTAAATCTCTTCATATTTTTCTCTGCTTTGATAATATATGCTTTCTAATTTCATATATTCCATAGTATCACCTCTTTTGTTTATCATATATCTATTTTTATGATAAGTAAAGTATTGTTTTATGTTTTATTTATCATAATTAAGTTTATTTGATATTTACATATGTTTTTTCATCTTAACTTATCATAATCTTTGATTTTTCTTTCACTGTGTGTTTTTTTAGATATTAAAAATACTCCTCCTAATAGTTTACAGTTTCATTGTTTATATACTGTCTACTACATGAGAAGCATTTTTTTAAGGTTGTATAAATTTTATATTATTATTTTATAATAAACTAAATTGGGGTGAACCTTATCATAAGTGATTCGAAAGTTTTTAATCTCAATAGTTTTTGTATTGATTTTATAAATAAATTAATTTCCGTCCGATTATATGTCAAGTTAATTCGTTTTTGCGTCCGCAAATCGGACGGTAATCAATTTAAAACCGGACACAAAAATTATCGTCCGGCTTTAAAATACTTGTATATTTTATTTATCTAATTCTTTATATTTAACAGATCTTCCTTTTCCAATTTTTCTAATGCTTTTTTTCTCTATAAGTTTGTTTATATATTCTATTGTTTGAGATTTGCTCAAGCCTATTTTTTCTTGTATTTTAGCTCTACTTATTGGTTGAAATTCAATAATTATATTATATATTTGTTTTTCCATTACCGAAAATTTATCTAGGTTTTTTTTCTTGTCTATTTCTTCATTATCTTTATGATTTCTTGTTTTAGGCAAAACTACATTTATAGTATTGTCAGTAACATCAAATTCTGGTTTCATTGCAAACTCTTTGTAACTTTCTTTTATTCTTCTTATTCCAGTTGCCAATCTTTCAATTATTTTTAATCTTTGAAAGATATCAGCTAGTATTCTATTTCTAGGTACAGAAATTTTACCTTCTATATATTCTTCTTCTGATATACCTATAGGTAACCCTCCAGGTGATACTATACTTATATTATCTTTGAAAATTTCTATTCTAGCTTCTCTATCTTTCGAATAATCTCTATGAACTATCATATTTGCAATTGCTTCTCTTAAAGCAATTATAGGTATTTCTTCATAAGTTTTTCTATAAGCACCTTCAATTTTTTCTTCTATATTTATATGTTTTTCACAAAATTGCAAACATAAGTCAAACTGTTCTATATTTGATATTCCTTCAAGTGATCTTTTGTCTTCAATATTATTCAATGAGTTGTCTTTATATTTTACCAAATGAATAGTTGAACTTTGAAAATAATTATCATCAGATAATAATACAGCTGTGTTGTTGTATTTTCCATTACTCTTTAGTTTTAGTGTTATAAGTAAATCTTCGGATAAATTTCTTATACCTAAAACTTTTTTTAACTTTCTTTCAAAATAATTAAAGCTTAAATCTTGATCTTTAGCCTCTAAATCTTCAAAACTAAGATTTCTACCTTGTAGTATTAATTCTTCATATGAATGTCTATCAGTTTCAACTGTCGAAGTATCCATTCGTTTATATGCTTTATTTTTATATGTATAGGGTGTGTAATCTCCTTTATATACTTTCAATAAAATAATAATTTTATCTTTATATGATTTTTTTTCAATCTCATACAATGGTTTAGGTTCAATATTATCATTTATAGCATTTTCAATCTTTAACCTTACTTCATCTGGCTTTTTTACTCCTAATACTTTTATAGAATCAGTTATACCTATCACTATAATTCCATCGTGATAATTTGCAAAGGCACTAACAGTTTTTAATAAATTTTTTGTGTAAATTTGTTTGTATTCTAAATACTTATTTTCTCCTATAAATAGTTCGCCAATCATTTTTTCCTCCAAAAATTTTATCGTCCGATTTTAGTTTAACATATTAATAAATTTTCGTCCAGATTATCGGACGAAAACATGAACGAAAAACTTGTGAAGTTTAGTTTTTATATCATATATAAACTTAATTAAATCTATTAATATGAAGTTCATTCCTTATTTTTTTATGAATTCTTACCCCATAATGTTTTGAAGTACACTATGTTACGGTGAACCGTATCACAAATGATTATAAAGTTTTTTATCATCTTTTGTTAATTACTCTTATCTAATTTAAATATTGAACCATCTGGAATATTTACATATGACAGCATTTCTGCTGATTCTTCTGAATTGAATATTAAAGTTTTTCCTTTTAATTTAAATACATATTGAAATTTACCATCATCCGTTTTAAGAATCAAGTTATGGTTGTCATCTACTTCATAAGAACCTAATGCCATATAGCTACTAAGTGGAGAGTAATTAAAAATAAATTTATTGTCATCTTTTATTTGAACTGTAGGTTTCACAATTTCGTCAGATTTTTCCATTACATAGTCTCCTACAGATATAGATTCTTCTAATGTTTCAAATTTATCAGAACATCCATATAATCCAATTGCTATGGTAATAAATAATACAAATACAAAAGTTTTTTTCACAATAATTACCTCCTTATTTTTCCATAGTTCAAATTAGAATATACTACTAATGTTAATTAACTTTTTTGTTTATCTCAATGTTAAAGGAGTTACCTTTACTTATTTAAACTAATTCCAAAAAAATTATTGTTACCAATCTTAACTTTGTCGCCTTTATTATCAAAAACAATAATGCCAGTAATATGTCCACTTCCACCAACATTTCTATAACCATTTTCATTTAGAGAATTATCTTTTGCAAGGTAGTCATCTAAGTTAATAGATAATACCTTCGTTTCTTTTCCTTTTAATTTAAAAATAGCTTTACTTCCATCTAAATTATAAATACCTATATGACTTTTACCATAGTTATTATTAATCATTAAATAAAATTGTTTGTCTTCTTTACTATAGTTGGTAAGTTTAATGTCTGCTTTAAATTTGACGTATCTACCATCATTAAATTCATACTCCATATAGTTATCGTATTTTTGATCAATTCCTATTGCTAGTAAACCCTTAGAGCTTGCTTTTATACTTTTTGCCATTAATCCTGTGCTTAATAAAAATATAATATTTAGTCCTATAAAAGCTATTATCACTATTTTCCTTTTTATTTTTAAATCACGTATAGCATATTTTTTAACTAATATAACCCCTATTATAATTAATGGTGTAAAGTAAAATATTGTTAAATGTGTTCCTGTATTATTGCCTGTCCATGATTTCAATCCTATAAATTCTAAAACATAATCACCCATAGCACTAATATATGGAGTTTCTATCATCATGTAAAATGATAGAGCCATTAATAACACTGATAAATAAGCTTTTATTTTTTTATTCATATGTACTCTCTTCCTTTTTTACCCCTTCACTATATATAACAAGTTAAGGGATTGATTTGTTACACTTTTATTAGTTATTTTTTATTTATTAATTAATTGTATCATAAATGAAAACATTTTTTTGATTTTAAAGGATTTTGCTGTTAATATTTCTTAACAATTTCAATTTTAACTATATGTCTGAAATAAAATAGTAGTTTTTACTCTAAAATTAATCTTTATACATCCTACAAGAATGACTT
>Ga0209943_1000334_pt1 | contig 32339 bp, 25 predicted proteins | sample SalPonR1_B_D2_MG_FD_185698 | JGI IMG/M metagenome (GOLD analysis project Ga0209943, IMG submission 185698) | Salt pond soil microbial communities from South San Francisco under conditions of wetland restoration - Salt Pond MetaG R1_B_D2_MG... ... | reverse complement strand
AACATACTCAAGTTCAGATTTTCTGATGTGCTGAGCCGGTTTCACTGGAAGTTTTTGATCATTCTGCTATCAGGAATTTTGGGTGCGATATTATTCTTTACAAAAATAGTGCCGCTGCAGGTCTATATGTTTACTCACCCCGAAATTATTTACGGACTTTTTTTCGGGTTAATTGCAGGTTCTATTGTCTTGCTTTTAAAAGAGATTGAAACTGGTAACCGGACCCCCGGAAATGCGCTCATGTTACTAACCGGTGCCATAGTTGGGTTCCTGATTGTAAACATGGTGCCGACAAATACACCCGAAACCTTCTGGTATGTTTTTCTCAGCGGTTCAGTTGCGATATGCGCCATGATACTTCCCGGTATATCCGGTGCATATATTCTGCTGATATTTCAGAAATACGATTATATTCTCACGCAGATCGGTGATCTTGGCGGGGTTGCCACTGCAGATGCTGTGATTAATCTGGTGCCTTTTGCTGCAGGAGCCGTTTTTGGATTGGTTCTTTTTTCAAGAGCACTTTCGTGGCTGTTACATAATTACCATGCAGCAACCCTGCTGTTTCTGATTGGTTTTTTAGTTGGTTCCCTCTACGTAATCTGGCCCTGGCAGGACCGGGAGTACAAAGAGACCGTGCTAAGCACTGAAGTTTACCCGGTTACAGATCCGCTTGTACAGGAGCTCAGGGAAAATCCTCCCGAAACAAACCGTCCGCAATACAAGCGCCTGGGTGATGTGCTGACACCCAATGCTGCTTTTGATGAATTTAAAAGAGTTGAAGTTGAGATAGTGAGCAAAAAACTGGTCTCTTCAACCCCTTACATTCCATCCTGGAATAACGGCACGGAAAGGAATCCGGATATCGCAGGCGGCCTGGGAGGAATGGCTGCTGGAATTCTGATGATTGGACTGATTGCCTATTTACGGAAAACATAGCAGTACTATTGCGACCGGAAGGGAATTAATCTTACCTCAAAAAGCGGAAACCACTGAGAAGGTAACAGGAAAAACCATTTTTTGCAGCAGTGGATTATTGTTCAAATTTGCATAAATCATCAGAGAATTTCACGCCGTGCACGCAAAGAGACAAACACGCAATGAACGCGGAGAAATCAAAGTCCAAAGCTCAACCATTGCGAGCATCAGATGAATCAAACTATCGTTGGCTGGAAGTTATCCTGTCTAAATTAATTGTAATTTCAATTAGCCCGTATATCCAAAAACAAAAAACAGACATTGAAATGATCATTTTATTTTCATAAATGATTTGTATTATTAAATAGCGGGTAAAACATAATTCCAATACAGATATGGAGATTTTTATGAAAGAAATAAACAAAATTTTAATACCCACTGATTTTTCTAAAGGTTCACAAACAGCGTATACCGTAGCTCAAAAAATAGCTGATACATTTGGCAGCCGGATCGATCTGATTCACATCATTCCCACGGTTAAATACATACATGAGAGTATCAAAAAGCTTGGTGTGCCTCTTGATATGAACAAGGATGTCTATCCGCAAATTATGAAAGAAAAGGAACACGCCATCCGGAGGGATATGGATGATTACATTCGCGAGGGAAATAAAGGCGAAGTTTTTGTAAAAATTGACAGAAAACCTTCTGAAGCTATCGTTGAACATGCAAAGCAGAAAGGCTATGACCTGATTATTATGGGAGCCAAAGGTCATCACGAAACTGCACTTCTGCGTGGCGGAACAACGGAAAAGGTGATCCGGTATTCAAAAGTACCGGTCTTTTCAGTTGATAAAAGTCTTGAAAAGGAAAAGATCAGGCACGTACTTGTGCCAACCGATTCATCTATGTTGTCACTGGCCGGTTTTCCATTGGCCCTTGCGATTGCAGATACCTACAATGCTGATATCACGCTTCTTCATATCATTGAACTTTATGGCAGTGTTTCAGAAGATATTCCCCGATCGCCCCAGAAAGGTGAAACAATCTCAATTTATGAAGTGGTGATTGAGAGGCTGAAAAAATTTCTCAGTGAAAAGGAACTTGAGAATATCTCTGTCCAGAGAACCGGTGTTACTTTCGAAGATGAGGTGGCAATTGCTGATAATGGAGACAGCCGTCAGGTTCAGCTGAAAACAAAAATCATCAAAGGTGTTTCTGCTCACTATGAAATCGAAAGTTATGCAGAAGAGAATGCTGATATTGTTGTGATGGCAACTCATGGACACAGCGGGTTTGCACACCTGATCCTTGGTTCAACGGCAGAAAAAGTGGCTCAATATGTTACAAAGCCTGTAATTACGGTCCGGCCGGAGAAACATGAGTTTGAAGATTAAATCATCATCCTGAACTCCGGAGATCAGGCGCCCCGCCGAAGACCCCGTTCGGTAAAACGCCACTCCTGAACGGACTCATTGATTTCGCGTTCTTTCCAGGTGATGGTTGTGAAGCGGTCTTCACGCAAATCATACATGGTCATTTTACGCGGGCTCCAGAGATTTTCAGCAACCTGCTCAAAATTCTCTGCTTCAAGACGTTTTATCAGTTCGTTGTCATCGTTGTAGTAACGGATGGTCTTCAATGCAAATGTTTCGCGGATGATTTCAAATTCCACAGATGCATATTGGTCGCTGACCGGTTTTTCAGCACGTACGGTGTAGAGCGAATCACTCGTTTCCAGCCACTGGAAATCGTAATCATCCGGGTCCTGATCCCCAAGATCTTCATAGGTAAAATCACTCCCCATAAAGCGATCTCCGCGTTCAGAGGCTGTGATGGTCTGAATCCTTCCGACGGATGGCAGGTAAAGTTTTTGCAGTTCATCGTCACCTTCCCGTACGTTTAAGAAAGCTGTTCCTCTTACGTTACCCGGATCTGTAAAAACGGTTAAGCTGCTGCTGTTTTCACCTTCGTTCCTATTCCAGGTTTTCATCTCACGGGTTCGGGTCCGTCCGCGGCTGTCTGTTATGATCATCTCCATACGCGAAATTTCGGTGTCGATGGTGTTACGCCTCTCTTCAACCTCTTCAAATATCTCTCGGGCTTCACGTTCATCGGTGATTCTCTCCTGGGAGTATGCAGATGTAAACAGGAAAGCAAGCAAGAGTGGAAGTAACAGGGCAAATGATTTTTTCATTGATATCTTGATATAATTTTTAATTCAAAAACAAGTAACGGTATTGGATCTCTTATAGTTCAGGCATTTGTGTGTCGAAACACGCCAGTCAGAGTACTTTGCGGTTTCCTGTGTCTCCTGTGGTTACATCTTCTGTGAACTAAGATCTTGCAGGGTATAAACCGCCAAGGCCGCGGTGAAGCGCAGAGAGGATGTGGGTGGCAGCTCAAATACTTTCAGGTATCAATACAACACCTCACCACCCTTTCCTTGTGATATCAGAGATTGGTAGTTTTCGAGTTCTTTTTGTACGGATTCTTTTGTGAGATTAATGGTTTTTTTCTTTTCTGCAGACATGTAGGCCGCCTGAACAAGTCGCGTGATTTCAAGTCCGTATTCCCAGTTCAGCAGGCCGTCACTGTCATTCAAAAAACTGTTCACGGCATCCTGCATTTCATTCACATAACCGTAAAGTCCGGCTTCATTTGGCTGAACAGCAAGAAGCCCTCGGGTAGACGTTGATTTTTCAAGTGCTGTTTCAGCATCAGCCACCGAATCAGCAGCTTCGTCACCGATAAATATTTCGAGTGGGGAGATTAGTGTATTCACTTCCATTGCATAGCCGGGACCGAGTGCGTCCATAGACAAGCGCAGGCCCTGCTTATCATACATCCAGGAGTCTGTAAACTGAGCTTTGACAAGCTGACCGGTTTCAGGATTTTTAAATGTGATGATTCCGGTTGCAAAATCTTCGGCCGGATTTTTTTCATAATCGACTCCAAACTTTTTTTTCAGCTGATCCCGGTATTTGGGCTGACCCCATTTCAGCAAAGAGGTGTCGGCCTGTACGGATACCGGATCCAGGAACAGCGGATCTTTGCTGTGTGGTGTGAGTATATGCCGTCCCACGGCAATACTGTGGCAGCCCATATCCGAAAGCACTCCGCCACCCTGGCTTACAGGATCCCAGAACCAGCTTTTGTGAGGTCCTGCATGTTCTTCCGTGCTTCTTGCCAACACAATATCACCCATGGATTCCCGCTGCGGACGAAGTTGTTCCAGCCCATTATTGACGGCATTCATGTGAACCTGGTTTTCGAAATAAGCTGTTTTCAAACCGGCCTCTTCTGCCAGCTGAACCATGCGTTTTGCTTCAGCAATCGTGCGTCCAAGTGGTTTTTCACAAATGATATACTTCAGGTCAGCACCCGATTCAACCGACCAGGCTATCTCTTCCATGATCTCAATGCGGGTGAAGTTGGGTGTCAAAATGGCCACTACATCCGAGTGTTTACAGAGATCTTTGATGGAATCATAGAGCTTCGGGTAGCCGAGGCCGTTCTCTTTCGCATACCGGGCAAGATCCTCGGAGCCGCTCCTGTTGTAGATAGCTGTCAGTTCGCAATGGCGGACCTGCTTCATTGCTTTTGCCATAAAATGCGCAATAAAACCTGAACCTATAAATCCTACTTTGAGTGATTTCATAATATACGGGAAAGAGATGATTAGCTGATGTTAAAAGTAATCGGAAAGCTCACTAAATAATGACTTATTTTCAAATTTGTACTGAAAATTTTTAAAACAGTTGAAATCTGTTGATCAATATCCAAGCTTGTCAAGAATTTGTTTAATCTGCCAAAAGTGACGACGCTGATGTGCAAGTAAAACAGCCAGAAATTCGACCAGGTTCATCGGTGCAAATGTTAGCAGCGGATTTTTTCCGGAGATTTTTGCCAAATCCCAGTTCCCTTTTTCAGCATGATTTGCAAGTTTGAGAAGCTGCAGTTCCGTTTCGATTAATGTTTCAACCACATTGGAGGGAGTGGTGTCATTTTTAGACGGATACATAGGAGCAATGGTCTTTATTTTCAGCCTGTAAGGAGGTTCCAGAAGTGTAATGAATTGGCGATAGAGCCATCCGGGCTGAAAGGGCTCCGCACCTGTTACGGGATTGGGCATTTCAGAAACGATTTGCTGCATCTGCCGGATATAAATTTGATTAAATTGTATCAGGTGCTTGCAGACTTCAGCGCAGTTCCATGTTTTTTTATTTAATTTCAGGCGGAAAGTATCTAACGGAATATTTTGATACGATTCAAGGGTAGAGATCGCCTGGTTAATTTCGCTTCTGATATCTTTATAGGTGTAGCTGTAATTGTTCATGGATAGAATTTAGTATGTCATAAAATACTCAGTGTAGTAAAGGCAATGCATCCGGTGTATAAAAATCATTTTATTTGTAAGCTTCTGTGAATATACATCTAAATTATCAGGTTAAAAGTTGCAAGATCTTAAAACTCATTATAATGATGTGGCTGATTTTTTGTAAACTTTCAGAACGGATTCCTGTGAAGTATAAAACAAATGAATCATAAAATATCTCTTGATTTGAAAATTTTTTCCAGGCACTCCGGAAAATCATAACTGAACCGCGATATCAAATGAAAATGACCAAAACAATGCACAGAAAAAAAATACCAATGCTGCTTCTTTTCACTATTTCTTTCTGTTTTTGTGCAGAAAGTGGCTTTGCTCAGGATAAACTTACTTTTGAAGATGTTATGCAGTTTAAAGAGATTCAGCAGCCTGTATTGTCACCGGATGCAGAATGGGTTGGCTACGGCGTGTGGCCTGAGCGGGGTGATGGCGAAACGATTTTGAAGGAGACAGATGGAAATGGAATCTATACCATTGAACGCGGAACCCGTCCTGCCTTTAATTATCAAAGCAACAGGGCATTTGTTTATGTTCAGCCTCCCTTTATTGAAACTGAAAATGCGGAAAAAGATAAACCACAGCAATCCCTGGTCCTGGTAAATCTTGAGAACGGATCACAGGAATCATTTGAAAATGCAGAGCGTGCGGAGTTTTCTAATGACGGCAACTGGCTCATGATTACACACCATCAGCCGGAAGATGTGAAAGAGCATAAATCCAAAAATCCTAGTACCGGGAATCCTGTTACCCTTGTACATCTGGACTCGAACCGGCAGACGAATTTGGATTTTGTCCATGAAGCGTCAATTGACAGCACATCTGCCTATCTGGCCTACTCTGTTGCAGATACATCCGGAAATGAAAATGCATTGTATAGTATGGAGCTGGCCGATGGAGATAATCAGCCGGTACAACTGCGCAGCAAACCGTTCGGGTACTACAACAACCTGACATGGGATCACAAAAGAGAACGGCTGGCCTTCACGGAAAGCGAGCTCGATACCGCCAATAAATTTCTGCCTTCAGATGCTCAGTTAACAGTCTGGAGCGCTCCGGATGATGAAATGCGGGTTGTGGCAGAACCGGACGAATCACCGGAAAACTATCGCTTCAGAAGCAATAATAACCTGACATGGTCGCACGATGGTAACAGGTTATTTTACGGCTTGATGGATGCTAAAATGGTTCAGCTTGAGGAGCAGAAGCCGGATGAAGACTCCCTGACATCAGAAAACTTATATGATACCGGCCGTGTTCTGGATGACGTTGAGTCGATGGTGTGGCATTGGGATGATCCATTGATTAAAACCCACGAAAAAAATCAGTGGAACCGGGAGAAGAATAAGCTCTACATGGCTGTTTATCATTTTGACGAAGACCGGTCGGTTCAGCTGAGTGATTTTGATATGCCTGATATCTCCATCACACAGAATACGACAAAGCTGATCGGTTCATCCGACCTTCCCTACCGTAAATTGATAACCTGGGACGGCTGGTATCGCGATTACTACGTTGTGGACACGAAAACAGGCAGCAGAGAACAAATTCAGGAGAAGCAGCGATTTGGAGCATCACTCTCACCAGATGGGAATTTTATAACCTGGTTTAACGGGGAAGATTGGTTCTTAAAAAATCTGAATACAGATGCTGTTCAAAATCTGACCGAAGAGATTTCCACTCCTTTTTACAATGAGGATAATGATCGTCCGGAGCCCGCCGGAAGTTACGGTGTGGCAGGATGGACAGAAGATGACCGGGCAGTCATGATTTATGACAAATATGACATCTGGCAGTTTGATACAAGCGATGGCTCATTTTTCAGTGTTACCGATGGAGCCGGCCGCAGCGAAAACAAGATTTTCAGGATTTATGACCTGGATCCCGAAACTCCTTCGTTTGAAAGCAATGAAAGGCTGCTGCTTACCATGTATCACGACATGGATAAAAATTACGGTTTTTACGAGGCACGGGCCGGCAGAAGCGGAGTTTCGCGGGTGATGGAGGAGGAGAAAAAGTTTTCCATTCTCGAAAAGGCGAGGGAGTCGGATGCCATCCTGTTTACGGCAGAAAAATATGATGAATATCCCAATCTTTACCTGGCCGGTGATCGCAGGTTCCGGAACCCGGAGCAGCTGACAAATTTATACGAAGATCTCAATGACCGCTGGGATTGGGGGCATGCCGAACTTGTGGAGTGGCTGAACGCGGATGGCAGAAAGGTGCAGGGTGTTTTGATCTACCCTGGAGATTATGACCCGGAAAAACGCTATCCGGTTCTTGTTTACTACTACTCAAGATTTTCTCAGCGCCTGCATGATTTCAATCATCCGTTTACGAATCACCGTCCGGTGTTTGCTCAGTATGCGAGTGACGGCTATGCAGTGTTTTTACCGGATATATGGTTTGATATCGGTGAACCGGGATATTCGGCAACGAAAAACCTGGTACCGGGTGTTCAGCGTCTGGTTGAGATGGGAGTTGCTGATCCGGACGGTCTTGGCCTTCACGGTCATTCGTGGAGTGGCTACCAGACCGCATTTGTAATAACGCAAACTGATATATTTTCAGCCGCTGTTGCCGGAGCACCGGTCAGCAACATGACAAGTGCCTATAGCGGAATACGCTGGGGATCGGGCCTGGCACGGCAGTTTCAGTACGAACAGAGCCAGAGCCGGCTTGGTGTCAGCATGTGGGAAAACCTTCAGCCCTACATTGAAAACTCTCCGGTCTTTTTTGCAGACCGGATCAATACACCGCTGTTACTGCAGTTTGGAGATGATGACGGCGCTGTTCCGTGGTACCAGGGTATTGAAATGTACCTTGCCATGAGGCGGCTTCAGAAAGATGCTGTTTTTCTGCATTACAAAGGAGAGCCGCACCATTTGCAGAAATACCCGAACAAGCTCGATTACGCTATTAAAATGAAGGAGTATTTTGATCACTACCTGAAAGGCACTCCCGCTCCGAAGTGGATTACGGATGGTGTGCCGTACAGGGGAGAATAGAAGATTGGCGAGGGATATAAAAAACCCCGGCACAATCAAGTGCCGGGGGAGATTTAAAATTGGAATAATAAATCCGGAATTGAGTTTATAACGCCGGGCGTTCGGCCGCCAGTTCCCAATGTTCAGGTGACCGCCAGAGGCTGGATGTAAGCAGTTCTCTCATAAAGAGAAACTCCTTCGGCAGTTTGTCATAGAGCTTGCTGAAAAGCTCTTCATGGCCCAGCACTTCCTTCTTCCATGCTTCACGGTCAACCGACATTAATTTTTGGAAATCGGCGCGTGTAAAGTTCTCCATTCCTTTCCATTCTATGTCTTCATAACGCGGCATCCAGCCGAGCGGGCTTTCAACTGCGAAAGAATCGCCGTGCACACGTTCAACAATCCATTTGAGAACGCGCATATTTTGTCCGAATCCCGGCCAGATAAATTTTCCATCTTCATCTTTGCGGAACCAGTTTACTGAAAAGATTCGGGGTGCATTTGGCAGTGTGCGACCTATTTGCAGCCAGTGATTGAAATAATCGGCCATGTGATAGCCGGAAAAAGGCAGCATTGCGAACGGATCGCGGCGAACAGCACCGATATTTCCGAAGGCGGCAGCCGTCATTTCCGATCCCATGGTTGCTGCCGAATAGACGCCGAAGTTCCAGTTGATACTTTGATACACAAGTGGCACCGTAGTGCTTCTTCTTCCGCCGAAAATAAAAGCCTTGATTGGCACACCTGCCGGATCTTCCCACTTTTCATCCATCACCGGGCAATTTCCTGCAGGTGCGGTAAACCGGGCATTCGGATGAGCAACTTTTTCACCGGATTCCGGGTCGTGCTCTTTACGTTTCCAGTTCATGGTGCCTTCGGGGCATTCATGACCGATATCTTCCCACCATACATCGCCGTCGGGCGTCACACCCACATTGGTGAATATCGAGTCTTTGGCGATACTTTCCATTGCATTCGGATTGGTATCGTAGTTGGTACCGGGAGCCACACCAAAAAAGCCGTATTCAGGGTTGATGGCATTTAATTGTCCGGTTTCATCTTTCTTTATCCAGGCGATGTCGTCACCGACGGTGGTAACTTTCCATCCTTCCATTCCTTTCGGGGGGATCATCATTGCAAAGTTTGTTTTACCACAGGCACTCGGGAAAGCTGCGGCTACATAGGTCTTCTCTTTTTGGGGAGACTCTACTCCCAGGATCAGCATGTGCTCGGCCAGCCAGCCTTCATCTCTGGCCATTGTGGAAGCGATCCGCAGTGCAAAACACTTTTTACCAAGAAGAGCATTTCCGCCATATCCCGAACCGTAAGACATGATCGTTTTTTCTTCCGGGAAGTGGCAGATGTATTTGGTGTCGGGGTTACATGGCCATGGCACATCTTCGTCACCTTCTTCGAGCGGGGCGCCAACCGAGTGTAGACACTTCACAAAATCGCCGTTGCCCAGAACATCCAGAACTGATTGTCCCATCCGGGTCATAATCCGCATGTTCACCACAACGTATGCAGAGTCAGTAATTTCGATGCCAACTTCGGCGATCGGAGAGCCAAGCGGTCCCATGCTGAAGGGTATCACATACATGGTTCTTCCTTTCATTGACCCGTCGAACAATTTATTCAGTTTCGACTTCATAATCCTGGGATCTTCCCAGTTGTTTGTTGGTCCTGCATCACTTTTCCGCAAGCTGTTGATATACGTACGGTCTTCAACCCTGGCCACATCCGAAGGGTCAGAAAAAGCTGCAAAACTGTTTGGTCTTTTTTCGGGGTTCAATTTAATGAAAGTACCCGCATCCACCATTTCCTGGCAGAGACGGTCGTATTCATCCTGTGAACCGTCGCACCATACGACTTTATCCGGTTTCGTGAGTTCAGCTACTTCGTTAACCCACGCGATCAATTGTTTGTTTTTTGTAGGTGCATTGTTACTCATAATAAACTCCTTTTTGTTAGCTGAGGGCAAGTTATTTGCCTCCCTTAATATTAACAGAATTAAGACAATTTTACCCGAAAAATGAATATAAAACGATCATTTTTTAGGGAATCGCTTCCAAAAAGAATGTGGTAATAAGAGCGGTATTAAGAGCAACAGATGTTGATTTTGCACATTTTGGATCTCAGCAAAAACCTGGTGTCTCAGGCTGTCCAAAAAGATCTATATTGTTAATGGATGCCTTATTATTTTGAGTTTACTTCGTGAGCCTTAGAAACCTTGAGTCATCGTGTAATAAGTTGTCGGTTTTTGCTACGATGACACGAAGGTACAAAACAACACGAAGAACGTGTGTCAATACTATGAGGGATGTAGGTGGTGGCCTAACAGCTGTGAGGAACCCATCGGGAAAACACCGGAGTCTGCGCTCACAGATTTTGGTTTTTTCTTATCATTGAAAATCCGGATTCATCTTAAAATTCACAATCCTTTGATAGGATTCTTCGATTCTCTGTTCGCTGATTTCGCCGCTTTCGACCAGGTTATTGATAATTTCATTTGCTTTAGGGACAATCTCAGGGTCATAGATTGAGTTGTTTGCGAAACTGAGAATATCAACCCCGGCAAGGATAGCTTGTTTAATGGCGGTTTCAAGTCCGAAGTGAGAGCGGATCGCTTCCATCTGCATATCATCCGACATAACCAATCCCTCAAAACCAAGTTCATCACGAAGCATACCGGTGATCACTTTTTCTGAGAGAGTAGCGGGATACTCAGGGTCCCAGTTTTCATTAAAAATATGGGCGGTCATGATGATATCAGCCAAGCCATCATCGATCAAATTTTGATAAGGGATGAGTTCGGCTTCAGACCAGAGAGAGGTTACGTCCACAATCCCAAGATGGGAGTCGTCTTCGGAGCTTCCGTGCCCCGGAAAATGTTTTAAGGTTGTGAAAACACCGTGTTTATGATGAGCTTTAATAAAAATTTCAGCCTGACGGGTTACAATTTCAGGATCACCTGAAAAACTTCGTTCGATACCACCGATTACAGGATTGTCGGGATTCAGGTTTACATCTACAACCGGTGCAAGATTTACGTTAATGCCAAGATCAGAGAGTGTCTGAGCGATAATCGAAGCGTAGTAATTTGTTGTATCCGGATGGTTCACGTTTCCCAGGCGCTGAGCTGAAACAGTAGGAGGGAAACCGGTTCGCGGTTTTAATCGTGCAACGCGTCCGCCCTCCTGATCGATAGCTACAATGAGCGGCACTGAAGATAAATCCTTGAGATCGCTGACAAGTTTGCGAACCTGTGCAGGTGATTCCACATTCCGAACCGGTTCGCCATTTGGAACATCGTAATCAAATAAAACAACCCCGCCGAGATGGTAATCCTGCAGATCTCTTTTAATGTGGGAACTTTCATCAACATTCATGCCGCGGAACCCGATTTTCAGCATCTGGCCGATTTTGAAGTCAAGAGACGGGTTGTCCGGAAATTCATCTGCCGGTTGCGATGAACAGTTTAAAGCTGAGAAAGCAAAAATAAGAAGAGCCGGAATGCAATATTTCATTGGAAAGTATTATGGAATTGAGAATTGAAAATTAAGAATTCAGAACAGGTTTTGCGTTTACAAATTTGGGTTGCTTGATATGAGGCTGTCGAGAACGGATTCGAGGTTGTAGGATGCCCGTACGTCATTGTAACGTTGTATATTTCCTTTTGGGTTGACCAGTATATAAAAAGGAATGCCGCCGCCACTGTATTCCTGGAAAGTCTCCTGTTGAAAGCCGTTGCCTCCGTACAACTGAATCCAGGGATTCTCAAATCGTTCAAGTGCTTCAACCCATTTTATACTGTCTTCTTCTGTGGAGATAGCAACGATTTCAAAATTATCGCGCGAAGTGTTTTCGTAGATACGCCGCATGTGCGGAAACTCATCTAAACACGGAATGCACCAGCCGGCCCAGAAGTCCAGTAAGACATACTTTCCCTCAAAATCACTCATGGTTACTATTTCACCTTCGATGTTGGGCAATTCGAAAGGTACAGCCGGGTTGCCGGGAGAAACACCTTTTATTTCGCGATAGAAACCGGATAAAAAGTCTGTGTACTCCTTGTATCCGGAATATTTTTCAAGATAAGAGAAATAGGTGTCTTCAACCATTTCAATAGGCATTTCACCCAGCCGTTCAGCTACGATGTGCATTTCAGCATAGGCACGTGCCCGCGGTTCATCAATGAAATTGAGAACTTCCCGCTTTTTCTCATCAAATTCTTCATACCCGATACGTTTTACATCATACTCCATGAGATCTTCTCCATGTTCACTTCTGATGCTGTCCTGAATCCCGAAACTCATAGCATAATTGTGCGCAAAGTCCCGTATTCCGGCCCGCTGCGACCAAAGCGAATGGTAGGAGAAGAAGTCCCGTTCCCTGGCAAAATCGACGATCCGGCTTCGCACAGAATCAGCATTTATTTGCCGGTTATTTGAAATGTGATTTGATATGTTTTGCAATCCGCGGTTCAGGTATTCCCCGATATTGTAATAGTAGTATCGATCCAGAGGTGTGCCGGAAAGATGTTTTTTTGCAACTGATATACGCTCCCTGTGAATTTCCAAAATATTATTAGGTTCAGCATTTCTAAAAGCATCATATTGTTCTTCTGTGAGGGCAGAGTCAAGAGGTGTTACATCGGACAGGTATGCCTGGTACTTTTGATTCCATTTTTCAGGATAGCCGTCTATTGTTACATTATCAGGAAATTCATTTTTTTCAATTTGAATCCGGAGATCGCTGCCTGGAGTTAATACAATCGGATATTGATGCTCTTCAAATTCAAGAAATACAATTTTAAGGGAATCAGGGCTATATTGAATGCGGAAAGATCCATCACTGCCGGTATCTATAGTTTTCTCTAATTTTTCAGAATACTTGTAATGAATGGGTTGGGTAACACTCTTGATAGTAGTCAGTTCAGAAGGATTGATCTGACCGGTTACAGTAACCTTGTTATCCTGGTTACAGCCGGAAATCATAGTTATAAAAATGATGATAAATCCTGTTGACAAAATTGTTCTGAGCATGATTTTTTGAAATATTAAATGAGTTATATTTTCATTAGAAAGTTCTAATTCTAAATAATGTAACAAACAGTGAAACCGAATATCTTGTTGGTGATTGAAAGAAGTAAGAGTCCGTTAGGAGTCATTAAAAATCACTTAGGTATTTTGCTGTTATAATCGTAAACGTATAATTTAACTTATTCATGTTGGTAAAAAAGTTAAAATATCAATTAAGCAATCTGAGCAAAATCTGGCAACTTGTTGTACAAAAAATGACTGCTGGTAACAGCGGGGTGAATCATGAGCAACAAGAAGAACAGCCAAGAAGTTACATATTCCACGAAACCTTTAAAACTACTACAACCGTATGATTGAGAGCAATACGCGAAAAGAGTTGGAACAACAGATAGAGGATTATGTCAATGGAAAGTTATCGCCCAGTGAAGTAGATGAGTTATGGGCAGAGCTTATTCAAGACGAATACTACATGGATTACATGAAATCTGTTGCCAATCTGAAAAAGATCGCAAAAAAACAAAGCAGGCAACGCAGCAATGTTATACCACTGTTTAAAAGCAGAAACAGCTGGTTTGCAATGGCAGCCGCAGCCGTCGTGTTAATCGTTGGGTCATTTGCCCTTTTTGACATCGTTACTGATACTAACCAGGTACAGCCGGTCAGTTCAATTGAACTGGATTACTACAGATCGTCAGATCTGGAAACAGGGCGTAACCTGGATGTTATCCGCGAGGTTATTGTAATGGCAAATAACGGGAATGTTGATCAGGCAATGAATCTTCTGGATTCTGAAATACAAAATGAAGACGATCCCGATGTACGAGCCGAACTGTTAATTACAAAGGGATCGATCTCCTATAATTCCGGAGATTACAATTCAGCGATTCAAAGTTTTGAAACAGCTGTTGATGAAAATGTCAGCGATAAACTTATCCTGGAAAAAGCTTACTGGTACCTTGGTAATTCGCATTTTCAGCAAAACAATATGGACCAGGCGCTTGTGGCTTTCCAAAATGCACATGAGCTGAACGGTGCATACAGCAGGATAACCGAAAGTTACCTGAAAGCGCTGAATACCACAGATTAATAAAAATAAAAAACGGCAATACTGTGAGGGAACAGAAAGTATCTATAACATAGACAGCATGAAGGAGTGAAATATTTATAGAACATTTTCTGAATGAAATGTCTCTCTAAATAAAATGCAGATTATTGTACTGCAAGCCGTGGAATAAATGACGAAAAAGAGCCTCTGAAAAATGGGGCTCTTTTTTTTTGCAAAAAGGTAATGAAACTATTGGCAGCCTTAAACCAAGGAGGTCTCCCGACCCTGCCCCGCCTAAAACTTATTGACCTATATTGCTATACGGCCCGGGACGCCGCTCGAGACCTGCCCGTCTCCTGACTGATGACAAGGCGTTTTGTGAATGATGCGCGGCGCTCCGGTACCCAGATAAAACCACGTTCTCCATGCGCCGCGAGGGAGGGTATTACCCTCACCGGGCGGCGTGAAACCAATCTGGCGGCTGTTGAGGATTGTATACACCGCCCACGATTAAAAAACAGTATATCATTTCGACTGTAGTTACGACAGCTCATTTCTGTCGTGACGGAGTGGAGCTCATCTTTTCCCCGCGTTAGCGAAATCTCATTTTTACGGGCTATTTCTAACACCACTGCGGAGACAACGCCGCGAACAAGGAAATCTCCTTCTAAATGGCTGCAATTATGTATTTTTTGCTCTGCGCTTTACAGAAAGTGCCAACCCGAGTGCAAACAGGGATGCCAAAAAGAGCTGAACCCGAAGATTACCGGTTTTTTGGAGCAGCGGACGATCATCACCATTCAGCATATACGGACCCCAAAAGTGAGGATTTGCATTCCTGTTTTTTATAAAATGGAGCTTTGCCCGTCTGAGTGATTCAGATTTACTGAGGCCTTCATTCAGGTGCCCGTAAAATTCGATGGCAAATTCGGATGCAAACTGATCGTTGACAGACCACCCGTTCAGGACAAGGCTTTGAGCACCCGCATAACGCAGTGCACGGCTGATTCCCATAATTCCTGTTCCCTGGAGATATTGACCCGCACCCGACTCACACGAATTAAGCATGATCAGTTCGTTCTGAAGGTTCAGGTTGAATAGTTCATAAGCGAAGAGCTGACCGGCAAGGGTACTGTCTTTAAAACCACTTTCAGGATTCAGAAAGAGCCGTGAAAAGAGAGGATCACTTTCTGAGACTTCACTGTGTGTAGCCATGTGCAGTATCCTGCTTGCGGGCGCCACATTTCTGAAGCTGTAAGGGGTGGCTTCCTCTTCAATCAATGTGTTATTATTGTCGAAACGGCTTAACTGGTAAGCGGCTGTCTGAACCTCCATCGGGGCTTTTGGCAGAGAGACGAGGTTCTTTTGCCCGTTCCTGCTAAAATCAGATATACCGAATCCGGCAAAATCGTAGGTGTAATTCTGCCGGTCATTCACATCATGAAGTTCATTCAGATTATTCAGGTAGCGAACTTTCATTCGTTCAACCAGGTATTTGGCAGAGCCGTAACTGACCGGCGACGCCGGCCGCTGAACCGGTAACACATCCAGTGGCAGCTGATGCATATAGCTGTCCGGGATCATGGTAATAGAATCGATGGTATCAGGAACGCGGTCAAGTTCAAGCAGGATATATACCTGGTGCAGCTTGTGAAGGTCCGTTTTTCCCTCAACCATGGATAAAATGGCATCTTCAAAAAGAGCATCAATTTCATTGGTGACGGCAAGTTTCCGGATGTCAAGATTCTCCTGGGTGAGTTTTGTTATGTATAAATTATCACCGACCTGACTGAGGTGCACCAGGAGTTCTGTAGGCCGTAAATTCTGTTGCAGCACCCAGACAGGTTTGGGTTTTTGCAAAACAGAATTGTTGAGTTTGGAAGTAATCTCCCTTTTTTGCGCACTCAGCACTTCAATTTGATTTTGCAAAGACATCCGATCATCAGGACCGGCCGTGATCATTTTTTTTCGAAGCTGGTCCATTTTGATGTTGATTTGCTGCTCCCGGTTTAGCTCCTCTTCGGTCAGTACTTCCGCTTTCACCAGCGGATTTTCAACCATCGATGCATCGTTGATAGTTTTAACCCTGTCAAGGAAGCGCAGCGCTGCATCACTTCTGTTATTTTGAATAAGAAAATCGGTATAGCTTTCAAATATCTGCAGGTATTCCGGTTCTACACTCCAGTAACCGGTTTCACGCTGCGAAGTGTTGCGAGCACGATCCAGCACAAGTTCCACCGTGCGCTCCAGGATATCCCTCGCTTTGGTATAATTTCCATCATGAGTAGCAAGCTGTGCTTCCAGGTGGTTGGCCTGTGCAAGAAAGTGAAAATTCAGAACGGAAACATCATGGGAATAAAAATTATTCAGATTAACTCTGAGATTATTATAATCACCTCTGATGTAATCGATTTCCATCATTTTAACCAGTGCAGTTAGATAATCTCTTGTATTATTCTCTTCGGACGCAAGCTGCAGTGCTTCATTCAGGTAGTCGTAGCTCTCCGCATATTTTTTCTGAAGCTGAAATACATTGGATCGTTCAAAAAGCAATCTCGATCCTATCACTTTGTTGTCAATAGTTTTATTGGCAGTTTTTGCTATATCCAGGTGATGGTGTGCTTTTTTGTAATCTTCCTGGGACTCATAAAAGTAGACAGCCATGGAGATATGCAGTTCAGCCATCATTTCCGAATTACCTGTCTTTTCAGCCAGCTCAATACCCGTGGTTAAATTGGAAAGAGCCCGGTCCCAATCCTGGTTTTTGCGATAAAATTGGAAAAGGTTTCTGTGAATTCTGATGACAAATTCACTGTTCTCTTCATCCTGAGCAAGCCTTAATGCCGCAAACTGGTTCTTAATGTAGTTGTCATTTTCGCCCAGCATAAAATGAACCAGGCCAAGGTTATTCAGTACCCTGGTATTTAAGTTTGTACCTAATTCCCCACCTTTTTCCAAAACACTGTCAAATACTGACTTGGCCTCACGGTATTTTCCCAGGCGGTAGAGATAGGCTCCCTGTGTCACGAGGGAGGAGTTGACCGAAGATTCGTCTCCTAAAAATTGGGAGAGAGGCTGAATATAATTTCTCTGTAACTGCAGGCTTTTGCTCAGGTTTCCGGTGATTCTCAATGAGAAGTCAAAAGCCCGGTACATATTTCTTTTCAATTTGGTATCAGGGATCAGGCTGAAATCTAAAAAATCATCATGATTTTGTGCTATCAGGTTATCTTTTTGACTCTGGTAATAGATCTGAAATTTGAATAATTCAAAGAGCTGTTTGTTGAAGTTTCCTAAGTTATTTGAGTTGTTGTGACTTTTAATCCAATTGAGATAATAATTCAAAAAATTATCCCTGCTTTCAAAATTCACTTCTCTGAAATAGTTGCTTAACAGAAAAAGAGTAAAATTCCAATCGTTCCACGTCAGGAGTTCACTGTTAACTTGATCGGCAATTGAAAGAGCGCGATTTAGTTCTTTTAAATGGTTTTTTTGGGAGTGAGTGTAAAATTCTTTTAAAAATCTTGTCTTATCTCTCCTCTGTTCATTCGGAATAATAAGTTGTAAGAAAAGTTGCAATCTCTCATCATCAAAATAGACAGAGACCATGTGTATTGACTCAAATATATTTTCATTTTTTTCTAAAAACTCTACCCATCGGTGTCCTCTTTCCACACCTTTGCCAATGATAGAAGATTTGTGTGCATTATCTTCTCTTGCATATTCCAAGAGTGCCCATAGTGATTCAGTCACATAGCGTCCTTCATCAATATTATCAAAATAGAATTCTGTCTGATTGGATACAGTCTGTTTACTGTACTCTTTAGAACTTGGTTTAGAAAAGGGGGAGATTTGGAAAAGAAGAACCAGTAATATTGTGTATACCATCTTGATTGCACAATTTTATTATGTATTTTCAAACTGTAATATTAAGATTGAAAATAATGCACAATCACTAATTTTACTAATAACATCTCACTGGATAGATATTATTGTCTTCAAGAGGTAAATATAGAGAGGATAACAGATAGATACTTTTAATACCACTGGCGAATCACCAGTGGTATTAACATGGAAATACTATCAAAGCGAATAAAAATAAATGTAATTCTAAAAATTAGTTACCGCTGCTGTCAGGTCGCCGGTTGTCCATTAAAGGATCCATTTCATCAACACCATTTATAACATCGCCTTGATCTACAGTTTCAATATCTGTATTATCTTCTGCTGCGAAGTTAGAGTCGGTTACGGAGGCGCAGCCAGCTGTTAACAAGAGTGCGAAAGTGATTGCTGTAATTTTAGAGATAGTATTGTTGATAAGTTCCATGACGCTGTGAGTTTTATTAGTTGTTATAAGAGATTTAGATTCCGATAGTCTGTGAGAAATATAGCACGTAGTTGTTACACTTAAAAGTAAAAATTATTTTTTTTTAATTACTCTGACCCTCGAAAAGCTTCAAAAAGGAGTTGTTTGAAGCCATAAAATGCCTCTCGCGATACAATAAAGGCTATTTTTCGTCTTTTAAAGTTTTAAGAAAAAAGTTGAAAAAATTTGCTTTTCCATCAAAAAAAAATGGAAAAAAACGACTGATTAAGAAATTTTTTTGCAGTGTGGATAACTTTTTTGTGCGCGCAGAGCACGGGTTGTCAGTTTGTTGAACTTTCAGCGATCCTGATATATGATATAGCCGGAAGTGATTGTGAATTTAAGCAGTGAAAAGATTGCTTATTAAGGTTTCCAGAGGGAAACCGCCATGAGCGCGGAGAAGTACGAAGAGGTGTTCCTTTTTTGAGCAGCGATTCTTTAGTTATGCTAAGAATTAAATGGTAACTGCCATAGAGTATACCTGGTTGTTCGAATGTTTCTAAGTAATAATTGAATTTAACCACACACGTCTTGTTAAAATAACCGAATACGGCCGGGGAGTAATGTTGTGTAAATTGCGGGATTTTATTATTTGCATGATAAGTGTGATAGAAATTTTAAAAAATCATTTGTATGATTCTGTGATCAATGTATATTCCAATGAGTTATTGGATGTTGGATACAATTTTTTAAGAATGATTTATGATGAACAGGAGACGGAATGAATTTAGTACACGAAACTGTTCTCAAATCTTTGTTAATAAAATTCAGAAAAATAATTTACATTAAGAGCTGTAATCGGAATATTTGATATTAACCAAGGATTAAGACTATAACTTGTGGCACGCTTTAATTATTCAGAATTAGTTGACGCACTACAGGACGGGGACAGGGATACAGCGAATACCGTGCTCAGCGAGGTTATGCCGAGACTTGTCGACTATCTTGAAGTCGTAATGAATGCAGACAAGAGAACAGCTAAAGAGTGCGTTCAGCAAGCTTGCCTGGATGTTTTTGAACAGATTCACAAGGATAAGATCAGAAACAGCAAGTATATATTCAGCTACCTGATCAAATCAGTCAGAAATGAATACATCCGGTATACCAAGTACCAGCACAGGTTTTCATACAGCGAAGATTCACTTGATCACATTGTTGAGCCCGAACAACAATTTGAAAACCTGGTTGAGGAAGACCGTCAGCGCATACTGAAGGAGTGTCTTGAGGAGCTGGGAAAAAAGAATAAACGATTTATCCTCTATATTTTTGAATATCCGGATGCCACCACCAAAGCGCTGAGCAAGCAATTCAAACTCTCGGAAGCTAATGTCCGCACAAAAAAATCAAGGATTATCAGCCGTCTTCACGATTGCTATAAATTAAAAAGTGATGACGATGTGACCCACCAGATAGAAGAAGATTCGCTGGACTGATTTTTTAAAGCCATCCAAGCTTTACTTTTTACCTACCCATTAAATTTCAATCACCGATTCGTCTGTTATGGCAAAAATCCTGTTATTCCTGGATTTCGGAATCTTATATGTTCCGGTAAAACTGCCAAATGCGGGCAAAATCAGGTTATTCTTTTTAAGTAAAAAACAGGACAGTGTGATTTTTTGCCGGCCTTTCCCGGAAAGTTTTACAGCCGGATGAATATGCCCCGACATGACCACTTTTTCGGAATCATTTACGGAAAGTTCACTGCTATCGTGTATAAAGAGAAAGGGATTTAGTACAAGTTTATCATTAATCCGGAGATTGGACCGCTGATAATCCACTGTGGATAACAAGTCATGATTGCCTTTTACCAGTATAAAATTTACTTGCTGAAAGTTACTTTTCCAGTTGATGAATTTTTGCCAGTCTGAGTTTACCCGGCTGTGAAAAAGATCACCTAAAATCAGTACTGATGATACCTGATAGTAGTCAATCAATGATGCCAGATTATTGAGTGTCTGATCGTTCGTTTGAGCCGGGGCGGCAATTCCTGCTTTCCGGAAGTGAACAGCTTTCCCCAGGTGAAGATCGGCCACGATTAGCATATTCTGATTATACCAAAATATTGATTTTTTTTGATTCAGCAGCAGTTTTTCACCTTTCAGGATCAATTCATGATGAAACATCTTCTTAACGGCTTTCTGATTCGAGTTGTTTCTGAATTTTCCTGATCCGGTGATCCAGTTTCTCACTGGAAAGGCTCTGCCGAAGCCGGTCAACAAAAATAGGAAATGCGAAAGGGGTGAATTTATCTGTCTCCCTGAATACGATCTCCTGGTTTTGAATTCTTTCCAGGGAAGCCCTTATCCTTGTTTCATCGAGCTGATTTTGAAGTACTTCGTCGTAAGCCTGCTGCAGAAGCAGATGGCCGGGTTCAAACTCCCGGAAAACGTCGAAAAAGAGGCCGGATGACATCTGAAGGTGCTTTCCAGCTTTTTGATTTCCCGGAAATCCGGGAAATACCAATCCGGCTATCTGGCTGATGTCACGAAACCTCCTCCGGGCAAGTTCTGTGGAGTTGAGTCCGGACATGATATCTCTTAACAGGTTTTTTTCACTGTATAAATCTTTATCCAGCAGATCATCAACAGGAATGTCACGGTCTGATAGAAGCTCGAAACCGTAATCATTCATTGCAATAGAAAAGGTAATTGCATGTTTTTGCGATATACGCCACGCCAGTAGTGCAGACAGGCCTTCGTGCACTTTTCGACCCTCAAACGGGTAGATGAAACAGTGGCACCCTTCACGCGACCAGGATTTCTCAACCAGTAATTGATTGTTCCCGGGCAGGACAGACCTGGATCTTTGAATGTCAATAATAGGTTTCAAAGCCCTGAACTCTTCACAGGATTCTTCAGGATCAAGTGTTTTTTCAATCTGTTTTCTGAGAAGATCAGACATATTAGAAGAGAGCGACATTCGGCCACCCTGCCAGCTTGGAATTGCTGTTGCAGCACCTTTCGCTCGGCGCACGTATGCCGTCATCTGGCGAATATTTACCAGCTCAAGATTTCGTCCTGCAAACCAGAATGAATCACCTGTCTTAAGCCGTGATAAAAACCACTCTTCCACCAAACCGAGATTGCCGCCCTTCAGGTATTTAACCCGGAGCATAGAGTCACTGCCGATTGTTCCGATGGTCATCCTGTGCCGGCGGGCAATCTTTTGATCTGAAACACGGTAAACGCCATCATCGTCCGCATCTACCCTGGAGTATTCATCGTAGCGCGTAAGGCTGCTTCCGCCTGTGGTGATAAAGTTTAAAATCCAATTCCATTCATCGGGATTCAGAGTCTGGTAAGAGAACGTCTGTTTTAATTCATCATAGATCCGGTCGGGCCTGAACCCTTCTGACACGGCCAGCGTAACCAGGTACTGAATCAGAACATCGTAGGGTTTTAAGACCGGGGTTCGGTTTTCAACGGCCCTGGTTTGAGCGGCTTCCTTTAGGGCGGATGCTTCAAATAGTTCAAGAGCGTGTGTAGGCACAAAATAAATGTTGCTTGAAGCACCGGGCTGATGTCCGCTTCTGCCCGCTCTCTGTATGAAACGGGAGATGCCTTTGGGGCTTCCGATCTGTATAACTGTTTCCACAGGGCTGAAGTCAACTCCAAGATCAAGACTTGAGGTGCAGACCACGGATTTCAGTTCACCCGCATGCAGTGAAGCTTCGACCCAATTGCGCATTTTCCGGTCCAGAGACCCGTGGTGAAGTGCAACAGATCCGGCCAGATCGGGACAGGTTTCAAGAAGCTGCTGAAACCAGATTTCTGTTTGTGACCTGGTATTTGTAAAAATGAGTGTGGATGTACTCTTTCTTATCACGGGAATGATCTTATGCAGGAGATTAAGTCCGAGGTGTCCGTGCCATGGAAAGTTTTCCATCTCATCGGGTATCACAGTATGTATGTTTAGATCTTTTGTGATGTTGGCATGAACGATTTCTGCATCTTTTTTCCCCGCTGTGTATCCGGTCAGAATTTCAAGAGCTTCATCCATATTACCGATAGTAGCAGAGACTCCCCATATTTTTATAGCGGGAATCAGCCCCCGCAAACGGGAGAGAGCCAGTTCGGTTTGGGTACCCCTCTTGGATCCTAAAAGTTCGTGCCATTCATCCACAACAACAGATTTAAGATCTTTAAACCTGCCCGGATACCCTTTTTGCGACAATAGTACGTGCAGGCTTTCGGGGGTTATAATCAGAACTTCCGGCATCTGTTTTTTCTGCTTTTGCTTAACAGATTGTGATACGTCACCGGTTCGTCTTTGGACAGACCATGGAAGGCCGATCTCCTCCACGGCATCCGACATAGATTTTTCAAGGTCCCTGGCAAGGGCACGTAACGGAGTAATCCAGAGTAACTGAAGGCCATTTCCTTTTTTTGTTTTCCAGGTATCGGGATGCATGTCCATCCACTGCATAAGGGCAGGCATAAAGAGAGCAAATGTTTTACCTGTGCCGGTTGGCGCATTCAGTAATCCGTCGCCGCCCGAGCGAAATTTTTCCCATACTTCGGTCTGCCAGGAAAAAGGTTCCCACCCCTTTTGATTAAACCATCTAACTATTGTATGATAAGAGTGTGACATTTACTTGAAACAAAGTGTGAGAATGTGGAAGTTCCGTTGTTTTTTTCAATGTGAACTTGAAAATGCCATGAAAAAACCTCAACATAGTAACGCCGGTGTATATAGTTTATGTGAGGTATGAAAGGACAAAAGTATATTGAGATGATTGAAGTGAAAAATGAGTTGAAAGAATAAAAAAAAATGGCAGGCAATAGTGAGATTAAATTTTGCGGCTTTACAATTGACATGATGATTAAGACAATTACTTAAATTAAATAATAACAATCAGATTAAAATTTTATGTGGCTGAATATAAAATCATTTGAAGAGTATAAGGAAACATATCAACGAAGTGAAAAAGACAGGCTTGCCTTCTGGGAACATGAAGCGGGAACATTTTACTGGAGGAAAAGATGGGATAAAGCACATAGCGGCAGTTTTGAAAAGGGTGATATCAAATGGTTTGAAGGCGGCAAACTGAATATTACGGAAAATGCACTCGACCGTCATTTAAGCAGTATCGGAAATAAGACGGCATTTATTTTTGAGCCGAACCATCCCGATAGTTTCAGACGCACCATCACCTACCGACAGCTTCATGAGGATGTATGCCGGTTTGCCAATGTTCTTGAAAACAAGGGAGTAGAAAAAGGTGACAGGGTTTGTATTTACATGGCGATGACACCCGAACTGGTAATTTCCGCTCTCGCATGTGCAAGAATCGGGGCCGTGCATTCAATCGTTTTTGCAGGGTTTTCGGCACAATCGCTTTCAGAACGAATTCAGGATTGTGACGCAAAGATGCTGATTACCAACGATGGTCTTCGGCGCGGAGACAAGCACGTACCACTGAAAGATATTTCGGATGAAGCCCTTGAAAACTGCCCAACCGTTAAAAATGTAATTGTCTGCCAGAGGACCAACAGGGAAATAGGCTGGGTGGAAGGCAGAGATGAATGGTGGCATATGCTGATTCGCAATGCATCGAAAGAGCACACAGCTGTTGAGATGGATGCTGAGGATCCGCTTTTTATCCTTTACACATCAGGATCCACCGGTAAGCCGAAAGGCGTGCTTCATACGTGCGGCGGGTATATGGTCTACACAAGTTATTCGATGCGAAATGTATTCCAGGTTCAGGAGGAAGATATCTATTGGTGTTCGGCAGATGCAGGATGGATTACTGGCCACAGTTATATTATCTACGGACCACTTTTCAATGGCAATACCGGCATTATTTTTGAGGGGACACCGGTCTATCCCGATCCGGGCAGGTTCTGGGAAGTGATCGAAAAATATGAAGTGACTCATTTCTATACAGCACCTACCGCAATCAGGGCACTGATGAAAGAGAGTATCGACTACGTGAACAAATATGATCTAAGCTCACTAAAAGTGCTTGGAACCGTGGGTGAACCGATCAACGAAGAAGCGTGGCACTGGTACCATGATCATATCGGCGGAGGGAAATGCCCCATAGTAGATACATGGTGGCAGACGGAGACAGGCGGCATTATGATTTCGCCTCTTGCCGGGGTGACACCAACTAAACCGGGTTATGCAACACTGCCGCTCCCGGGAATAAAACCGGTATTGATGGATGAGAATGGAAAAGAGATCCAGGGAAATGGTGTCTCCGGGAACCTTTGCATAAAACATCCCTGGCCATCCATTGCACGGACTGTGTGGGGTGACCATGAGCGTTACCTTGAAACGTACATGAGTGCATACAAAGGGTACTATTTTACCGGTGACGGTTGTTTGCGGGATGAAGACGGTTACTATCGTATAACGGGAAGGGTAGATGATGTGCTGAATGTATCAGGTCACAGATTGGGAACAGCTGAAATTGAAAATGCTCTTGACGAACACCCCAAAGTAGTTGAATCAGCGGTGGTTGGATATCCTCATGACATAAAAGGGCAAGGCGTTTTTGGGTTTCTGATTTGTGATGATAGTGTGACGAACGGAGAAGCCTTTAAGAAAGAGCTCCACGACCTGGTAACTAAAATTATCGGGCCTATTGCGAAACCGGATAAAATTCAGATTGTACCGGGATTACCAAAAACCAGGTCGGGTAAGATTATGCGCCGCATTCTGCGAAAAGTGGCAGCCAATGATCTTGAAAATGTAGGTGATACTTCAACACTGTTAGATCCTTCAGTAGTGGAAGATATCAAAAAAGGAGAGGCATATTAGTTTAAACTCACTTAATGAAATAACCGACTGCGACTAACAAAAAACTGATAACCAGTAGTGAAAGGCGGAAGCGGGTTCGGACAATGAGAGGATGGAAGAGGAGTCCGTATGTGAAAGGAAATTTCTGAAGCCAGCTGTAGTAGTGATGACGGTGGGTGTAACCTAACGCCAAAGTGACATGACCGTGAAGAATTGTAATCATAAATGGCAGGGCGAACAGAAATGAACCCGGCATGGCGATCATGCGGTCAAGGCCGATATGGTCGCTAATAAAGTGGTAAGGCCAGGCAAAAATAAGCATTAAGGGCAGGAAGAGTGCCCAGTTTATAAAACAGATTCTGCGGTAATTTTTTTCATTCAGTTCAGATCCGGATACCATAATCAAATCTGTGAAGCAATCAGCATTTCTATTTCGCGAAATGGAATATTAAACATTTTTGACAGCGATTTTTTTGTAAGATGTTTCTTATATACATACGTGCCATTTCGCAATGCAGTATTTTTCCAGAGACATTCTCTGATACTCCCGGCATCGCCAATTTCGAGCAGGTAGGGAACAATTACGTTATTGAGAGCGTATGTGGCTGTCCTGGCTACGTTTGACGGGATATTTGGCACACAGTAGTGAACCACATCATATTTTCTGAAGACCGGGTCTGAGTGTGTGGTTGGCCGGCTGGTTTCGATACATCCGCCCTGGTCAATAACAGTATCCACAATTACGCTTCCGGATTTCATCCTGGAAACCATTGGCTCGATTACCAGGCAGGGTGCCCGTTCGCCTTCGGTTAAAGCTGCTCCTATAACCACATCAGCAAATTCAAGAGCTGATGTAAGATATTGGTGATTGGCTGTGGCCGTGATAATTCTTCGGTCGAGTGCATTTTCGAGTCTCCGGAGCTGGGCAAGATCATTATCCATTACGAAAACCTGTGCACCATAACCAAGGGCTGTACGTGCTGCATACTCGGCGGTTATACCGGCTCCCAGTATCACCACGGTTGCAGGTGGAATTCCCGAGATGCCTCCCAGCATAATTCCCTGTCCGTTGCTGTTGTTTTCAAGGTAATGAGCGGCAATCTGTACAGCCATAGACCCGGTAATTTCGTGCATCATTCTCACAATTGGAAATTCACCGTCTTTCCCCATGATAAATTCATAACCGATGGAAGATATCTTCTTTTCAATAAGATTCTGAAGGTATATCTCACTGGTGTTTCCAAGGTGAAGGGCCGAAAGCAAAATTTGATCAGGCTGCATCCACTCCTGTTCCTGGGCAGTGGGCGGTGATACCTTTACAATCATCTCTGACTTTTTAAATAACTCTTCTGTTCCGTAGATAATTTCCGCACCGGCATCAGCATATTCCTGGTCTGTAAAGTGTGCATCAAGCCCGGCATTTTTCTCGAGATATACCTCGTGGCCGTTAGCTCTTAAAATAGACACACCGCCAGGTGTAAGCGATACACGGCGTTCATCGGCAGAGACTTCTTTGGGCAATCCAATTTTTAAAGTGACATTGGATTCTGACTTCATCAGTCTTTTTTCCAGTGTCTGGATGCCTATTTGTTCGGTATCAAGAAGATTAAGTTCCATTCAAAATAAGAGAATATTTCTGTTTCAGATTGTAACCTCTGTGTTCAAGCCGGATTTTAAAGATTTAAAATGTTTACCTTCAGTATATGGTAAAATCATTCAGGACAAAAAAAAGCCTCGGGCAACATATTTTAACAGACCGGAATATAATCAGGAAAATTGCGGATAGCCTGCCAGCGGAATATAATAATTTAATTATAGAAATAGGACCGGGCACCGGGGCTTTAACTGAAGAACTGGCAGAAAATTATAAGAATCTTACTGTGATTGAAATTGACCGGCGTGCGGTTGACCTTCTGGAAAAAAAATTTCCCGGAATTACCATTATTGAAGAGGATATTTTAAAAATTGACTGGGACCCGGTATTAGATACTGACAAAGATATTCATGTTGTCGGAAACCTTCCCTACTATATCACAAGCCAGATCCTGTTTTCATTAATGGATATCAGGGATTCTCTTAAAAGCGTAACGGTGATGATGCAGAAAGAGGTTGCAGAAAGAATTATTGCAGAGCCGGGTACCAAAGAATATGGAATTCTAAGTGTTCAGCTTCAGCTCTTCAGTAATCCGGAAATTCTTTTTAACGTATCGCCCGGTTCTTTTCGTCCTAAACCAAAAGTAGAAAGCAGTGTAGTTCAGTTTACGTTCGAAAAAAAGAGACCGTCTTGCAAAGAAAGCAACCTGAAAAAGGTGGTCAGAACAGCATTTAATCAGCGCAGGAAAAAGCTGAGCAACGCATTGAAAGGGCTCGGGGTTGAAATTCCGGATAATGAATTCAATCTTGATTTGAGAGCTGAAAAATGGGAACCCGAAATGTATGTAAAGTTGACAGCCCGCCTTGAACAACTTGGCATTATGGACTGAAAAATCGGCTTAACAGATTCATAAATTTATTTTTTGCAAGCGGTTTTTCTCCATATATGATACAGAATTCGAAATTTTGACGGATATCAAAGTTTGGTATGGTAGTTGCTCACTATACTCACATCAACAGGCAATGAAGTTTTTATTGGTTGATCAAATAAATTACATGAATAAATAAATAACAATTAACACTAAAATAGTAAGGAGAAAATTCCTATGGCAAGTATTAAACCTTTGAGTGACCGTGTGTTGGTACAACCGGATGCTGCTGAAGAAAAAACTGAATCGGGTATCATTATACCGGATACTGCAAAAGAGAAGCCACAACGTGGCACTGTTGTAGCAGCCGGACCTGGTAAAGTTGAAAATGGTACCAAAATTGACATTTCGGTAAAAAAAGGCGATAAAATTCTGTACGGTAAGTATTCAGGTACAGAGCTTACCCTCGATGGTGAAGAGTATTTAATCATGCGCGAATCCGACATTCTCGGAATCGTAGAATAAGCATGCCCAACCAAATAATTTAAACACTTAACTTAAAATAATAGATAATTATGTCTGCTAAACTTGTTCATTATGACGCCGAAGCACGCGATGCACTTAAACGTGGTGTTGACAAACTGGCCAACGCCGTAAAAGTAACACTGGGTCCACGTGGCCGTAATGTGGTGCTTGAAAAATCATTCGGTGCCCCCACTGTCACCAAAGACGGTGTTACAGTAGCCAAAGAGATCGAATTGGCTGATAAAGTTGAAAATATGGGTGCCCAGATGGTACGCGAAGTTGCCTCCAAAACCAGCGACAATGCCGGTGATGGAACAACAACAGCTACCGTACTTGCACAGTCTATCATCGCTACCGGCCTTAAAAACGTAACAGCCGGCGCAAATCCAATGGATTTGAAACGCGGAATCGATATTGCTGTAACCGCAGTGGTAAAAGCGCTCAAAGAACAGAGCAAAGAGATCAGTGACCGCAGCGAGATTGCACAGGTGGGTACCATCTCTGCAAACAATGATGAAACGATTGGAAACCTGATTGCCGATGCGATGGAGAAAGTAGGTAAAGATGGAGTAATCACTGTTGAAGAGGCCAAAGGTACAGAAACCTATCTCGATACTGTAGAAGGTATGCAGTTCGACCGCGGATACCTGTCTCCCTATTTTGTGACTGACAGCGATACAATGACTACTGAGATGGAAGAGCCTTACATCCTGATTTTCGATAAGAAAATTTCGAATATGAAAGATCTTCTTCCAATCCTGGAAAAAGTAATTCAAACCAACCGGCCGCTTCTGATTATTGCTGAAGATGTGGAAGGCGAAGCTCTTGCAACTCTTGTTGTAAACAAACTTCGCGGTTCACTGAAAATTGCTGCCGTTAAAGCCCCCGGCTTTGGCGACAGAAGAAAAGCAATGCTCGAAGATATTGCCATCCTTTCCGGTGGTACGGTGATCAGTGAGGAGAGAGGATACAAGCTTGAAAATGCTACTCTCGATTTTCTTGGTCAGGCCGACCGCGTAAATATCGATAAAGACAACACAATAGTTGTCGGCGGAAAAGGAAAACAGGATGATATCAAAGCACGAATCAACCAGATTAAAACTCAGATCGAGAATACTACTTCCGACTATGACCGTGAGAAGCTCCAGGAGCGTCTTGCAAAACTGAGCGGCGGAGTTGCTGTTCTTTACATTGGTGCAGCCTCTGAAGTTGAAATGAAAGAGAAAAAAGCACGCGTTGAAGATGCGCTTCACGCTACCCGCGCTGCCGTTGAAGAAGGTATCGTTGCCGGTGGCGGAGTTGCATTGATTCGTACGATGTCTTCTCTTGATTCACTAAAACCAGAAAATCCTGATTATAAAATCGGATTTAACATCGTTCGAAGAGCACTTGAAGCTCCATTGAGAAGTATCTCCAATAATGCCGGAGTTGAAGGTTCGATCGTTGTTCAGAAAGTAAAAGAAGGCAAAGGATCATACGGGTTCAATGCACGGACCGAAGTGTACGAAGACCTGATTAAAGCCGGTGTGATTGATCCTACGAAAGTAACACGAACAGCTCTTGAAAATGCTGCTTCTGTTGCAGGTCTCATGCTCACCACCGAAGCTGTTGTCGTTGAAAAACCATCCAAAGATGGTGATGACGAAGGCGGTGCCGGTGGCGGAATGCCCGGCGGCGGAATGCCCGGCGGAATGGGAGGCATGGGCGGAATGATGTAATCATCACCCCAGGCCAAACATAAGCTGACGCTTAAAAAATTAAGCCCCGTTCTGAATAAGAGCGGGGCTTTTTTATTTTTAAATAAATAAAAGTTTATTGTCCGTACAGTTTTTAACCACAGAGTTACACAGAGTTTTGCACAGTGTAACGCTGAGTTATTCATTGCCAGTGGCATGACCTAAAACACTGTGTGACTCCGTGCAGAACACTGTGCCACACTGCGGTTCAAACTCAGGAAGTCAACCAGTGGCAGAAACTCAGTTCTGACTGCAAATAACCCGTTTAATTCCATTCTTTAAACTTTTTACATTAAAATTTATTATCAATCCGATTTCTTTTTCAACAAGCTTCAGATAGGTAAGCGTCTGAGCGAGATGTAAATCCTGAATTCCATCTACAGATTTTACTTCAACCACCACTTCCCTGTTTACAAATAAATCCAGTCTGTAGCCGCATTCCAGATGGACTTCTTTATAAATGAGCGGTAATGGTTTCTGAAGTTCTACAAATAAACCGGATTCTTTCAACTCATACGCGAGGCAATGTTCATAAGCAGACTCCAAAAGGCCAGGTCCGAGTTCGGTGTGGATCTTGTAAGCAGCGTTTAATATCGAATGTGTGATTTGATTTGTTTCCATTTATTTCTCTTTTATGAATAGTAATTGTAAATAAATAACAGAAATTTAGATGAAAGATTCCAGTATTGGGGATACTGCCCGTACAGTTTTTAAGCACAGAGTACCACAGAGGTATGCAAAGTGTAACGCTGAGTTATTCATTGCCAATGGCATGACCTAAAACACTGCGCGACTCTCTGTCAGCTGACGGACCGTGCAACACTGTGGTTAAAACTCAGGAAGCCGTTCAAAGGCATGCATGTAGCACAGGTCAAAAAAGCCTTGCAACCAGAGAAACCTCTGCATACTCTTTGCGTAATCTTTTTATTTGCGATCTTCGCGTGAAACACGAGAAGGGGGGTTTCACGCAGAGCGCGGGAAGATCAGCGCAAAGCCCGCGGAGAGAAAATTCGTTAAAATAAAACCAAAAGATGGCTTTTCATTTTTAAATCAGTAATTTTTCTTACTGCATACTGCATACTGCATACTGCATACTGCATACTGCATACTGCATACTGCCACTACTTCTTCCCCTCCTCCCTTTTCCTGGAAACCACCCAGTTCACAAACAGAAATTCAATCGCCGAAGCTTCATATCCTTTCCAGTTTGCGATCATCTCCTGAAATTCTTCTTCTGTAGTTTTTTCCGGGTCGCCGCCATAGCTGAGAATAATCCACCGGCGAAGCCCTCTCTCTTCTCCTTTTTGAATGTTGGAAGGAAAAACGGCATCAGTTGATTCGCGGAAAAGCATGAGATCCTGGGCAGTGGTGGGACCAATTCCTTTCACTTTAGAGATTGTGTTGTAAAACGTTACCGGGTCTGCTTTTTTGTCGAGCCAGGTCAGGTCAACTTCACCCGCCAGCATATCCTGTGCAAGACCTGTAATGAATTCGCCTTTCCGGAGGGTTGGTCCGAGCTTTCGAATCTGTGCAGGATCGGCCTTGCCAAGCTGAAACGGGCGAGGCCAGGCCGGCAGGGTTTTGCTGTTGTGAACCAGGTGCGTGCCGTAGGCCTCCCGCACCTTGTAGACCATCTTTTTGGCTGTCGGTTTGTGTGATAATCTCATCTGGATGATCCGGTTTACAATATCTTCAAAAAGAGTAGCGCGGGCCATTCGCTTCAGTCCGTAGAACTCAGACATTTTTGGACCTAATACGGGATCACCGGCTGCCTGATCGTAAAAAGGTCGTAAATCAATGTTTGTGCCAAATATCCTTGCGAGCCGTTCATTTGCCTGGCGGATCTCATCTTTGGTCAGGTCTTCCGGTGAGGTTATCTGAAACTCCGGTTTTTCCGGGTCTCCGTTGAAAAAAGTTGTTACCACGATATCCCGTTCGTCTAATGGCAACGGACGTGTAAATCCCTCTTCAAAGATTTTTTCGGGATTGTGTTCATGATCAAAATAGGAATCCACATCCAGGCAGATAAACCAATCGTGCGGGGGAACGGATTTTAGGGTCCAGGATGACATTTGGGTTGTACTAAATTTTAAATTACAGGTACTTCTGAATATACAGAAC